>Ga0196899_1000507_pt1 | contig 20012 bp, 19 predicted proteins | sample VirMetDEL_Sep_01_FD_169095 | JGI IMG/M metagenome (GOLD analysis project Ga0196899, IMG submission 169095) | Aqueous microbial communities from the Delaware River and Bay under freshwater to marine salinity gradient to study organic matter... | ecosystem: Environmental > Aquatic > Marine >... | reverse complement strand
CCTTTATACATTCTAGGCGCTACAATACTGTAATTCATTTTTACTTTATTGTAATCGCTTTTTGGACGTACCATATTCTCAGCGATGCCCCATTCAAGCAGCGTGCTAGTGCCTAAGATAATTGCACCTTCATAAAGTACTTCTAGTGAACGTGAAGCCTTAGCAAATCCCTCAGCGTCTGCTGGTGGATTAAACTGGTCGTCACGTAGTATTACTTTCTCCGCACCCGAAGCTGTTTCTTTAATCTTATAGACTTCGTTCATGTACGTCTTGTAATTAAAGTACAATACTTGAACTGTATTTGAATCGTAACGATTATCGTTTATCTCACTTCTATTCCAGCCACCTGTTAAGTTCTGAGAACCTTGACTTTTAATCTTGTCTAAATCGTCTTGTGTTAATCCAGGATATTGCTTTTTAAGCTCACTAATTGGAATAGTTTTTACTTCACCAACATAATAGATATCATCGAAGTACGGTGATTCAGTATATGAGTATACTAAGTTTGCTGGGTCAACATAATCAACTACTACACCTTCTGATTCAGAGAATGTATTTTTAACAGCGCCAATACCAATAGTCGTTAAGTCATGGTACACACGTCTTTTAATAAGATCGTAGTTGTTACCATCTAATAATGTGTTTATAGCAACCTCTTCAGCAATTTCAATACCTTGCTTGTAGCTGAGCTGCATATGTAACTCAAGCTCTTCTTTAGATTCAGGTAATGCTGCTGGATCGTTTTCGTATAAGTTAATACCAAATGCTTCAGCCGCGTAATCGTTAAGCTCCTTGGTTTGCATGTCTCTAATAATAGAATCCATATATGCTGTGCGCTTTTCAACACCGTATGGATCCTGTGAGAATGCTTTAATATCAAAAGACCGGTCTGCAATACCGTTAACAACTATATCTACAAATTTAGATAAGATAGGTACTGGCTTCCAGTCGAGATTGAGGTAAGATAAATCACCGTTAATAGATAATTCATCTTTATATTTTTGTATGGGTTGCTCACCACGTGCATATAAACGCAAACTATGGAAGCTGTCTTGATTACTTCTAAATCTTACACTTCCCTGGTTGCCATCAAACCATTCGTTTTGAATGGCTCGCCCGACTTGTAAGCCGTACTCCGGCGACATCTTCTCTTGGTCGCTAGCTACTTGGCTGGGGAAAAAGTTACTTACAACTGCGTTAGCCATATTGTTATTTTATTATTTTTGAAGTATAACCGTCTTGACTGAACCTTGCAATCTTTAGGTTTAATTTTGTTTTCTGTTGTTCACCGATCGGTTTGTACAGATCTTTGTGGCAAGCCATAATAGCCAGCCCTGAGCTGATGGAAGCATCGTACTTCGTTCTGTTGTTCATATCGAACTTAGACCAATCGTTTAGCGTATCGTTAAAATACATTGTACCGTATTCACCTTCGGTTATTACACCTACGTGGTTTTCGATGTACATTTCAATAGCAGCAGCGTGTGCTTGCTTCATGTCCATACTAGAGTTAGGTATTCCACCTATTTCTTTCTCAGTTATAGAAAGCTTGTTCCATAATCTGTCAGGTCGGTTCATCGAATAACCCCGGTAACCTCTTCTTTTAAAGTGGTATAATAACCTTGGTTTGTTATTCTCGGCAAGTATTGGCATTCCGTAAAAGACACAAGCCATAAGCACGTCTTCGAAAAATATCTCTGCTGTTTGAGGCCTAGCTATGTATTCTAAAAAGAATGTACTAGGTGGCGCATCCTCCATTGTGAATTTAGTTAATCCATGCAATGCACCTTTGGAACCCCTGCCGTCAGTCGTTCCTGAAATATCGTAGCTATCACACCCAAAAGCGCCGACGTGTTCGTTGCCTGGGTATTTGATACCGTTTTTAACTGTATACTTGTTTTGTAAGTTTAAACCAGGTACCCAAGACACATTAAAGCGACCTGAGGGGTTTGGCATAAACACTACTTTAGTATCCTTAACTCCGTTTTCCCACTGAAAACTCCCACGGGTTACAGTATTAGTATTACGCAAGTCTGCGTTATAATCAACCTGTTCGTAGATTTTTGCTAAGTTAAAAATACTATTCTTGCTTTCATCACGGAAAGCGTGGTCTGTGGTACGTGGAAACTGGCGGTAGTATTCGTTCAAAGCATCTTGGTCTTGTTTAAGACCGTCAACTTCATTTTCCCAGTAATCTATAACGCCGACCTCGATGCTATCACCGTGTGGGTCTATAGCTTCTTCTTCAGGTGTATTAAATACCGGCTGCCCGTACTCATCAATAAATCCTTCATAGTTCCACTCCATTGGTATAAAGAGCGAGTACAATCCCGATTTTGTTTGACCATTATTGTTTCTTTTGGTTACATCTGAATCTAAATACAACTTCTTAAAGTTGTTACCACCTTTGTCTAAAGAGTTCGATGTGCTACCCATTAAACACTTACCAATGATACGAGAACCAAGACGCAAACACGTTTTAGTTACGCGCCAGTTGTTTAGTATGTTATCAGGCTTTTCCCACTTACCGCTTTCATCATGCACAAGCAGCTTAAGCTTTTCACCATCATAAGAGTTGTCCCCTGTATTCTTCCAGTCAATCGTTGTATCAAGACCTTCCAGTTGTATTCTTTCTTCTTGCGACTGTATTGACTTACGTGTTAGCTTAGAAGCAGGAACCCTATATGCCAGTTCAGTCTTCGGTCGATCCATACCATCTTGTATAGGCTTAAAGAAAAACGGGTAGTTGAGGGAAATTGGTACAACTTTATCGGTAAACATTTTCTTTGCATCACTACCGGACTTTGATAAGATACCGAATCTGGCATCACTTGAGATAGTTGCTTGGTTGACAGTTTCACCTGATGCCATAAATGAGAATCCACTCCGTCTGTTTTTAAGGTAGCACATTCCGTAACATCTTGTATCAACCTTACAGGCTTCCCAGAATATAAAGAAGAGTCTATTGGCTTCTCTGTAGTCTGGATTACCAACATCGATCTTACTCCACTGCAAGTACATGTAGTGAGTGCCAGTGATATAAGTACGCTTGCCTTTATTATAAAACCAATAGCCGTTATCACGGCGGTTGAATTCTTCATCAATATAACTCTCCCACTTGTTCTTAAATTCATCTGGATATGTTTGCCAATCGAATATGCTCTTAATGTTTTTAAGCTCTTTAGGATACTCCTGAACAGCCCATTTGTTTAAACCTTTGTTTAGATTCTTAGGCTCTGGTGGTAAAGCTATAACAAGATTTTGTATTTCAATAATCTCGCCTATCTGACCTGTTTTGCTTAATACAATAAGGTCGTGTTCTTTATTGTAACCGTATTTCCATTTCTTACTTTTGTTGTAACGATGTACCGTTGTAAGTTTTATGGGCTCTACGGTTTTAACTAAACTTTGCTCGTACATTACTTAGAACGTCTTTCAGCAAATCCTTTAAAAGCTTCTTTCTTTTCTTCCGCCGGTTTGTTTTGTAGTATGCGTTCTTCTTCTTGTATGCGATTTAATATTTCAAATGCGTCGAATATCGCCAGCTTCTTAGTAGCAGCAGCGTTTTTTAATCGGTCTGCAGATACATCATCTTCTGTATTAGTAATGATTTTCTCTTGCGCGACTTTAATGAGTTCATCAACAGCTCTGTGACCAGCTAGGATTATACTCTTTTTCGTCTCCTTGATACTCATATTCGATTGTAATTTGATTGGTGGGTATACGATACAATCGTTCGCCCTCTATATTAAATTCGTATTCCATACCGGGTTTGAACCCTACAAGTGCACCTTCTTCAAGCTCTCCACTAGCATATTTTACAATACCTATTGCAGGCTGCTCGTTATGCATATCAAACGTCTCTTTTGCTGCTATAGGTTTAACGAAGCAGTAACCATCTAGCGCTTGCCACTCCGTGTTTCTTTTGTAAGCATAAATCTGATCCGGTTGCACAAAGAATGCGTCTTCTTTGTAATATGCCTTAGAGTTCTTTTCTTTGCCTCTAATGTCGCGAAAGCGTCTAAATACGTTATGGTGAACGATTACTTCGTCACCAATTTTTATTTCTGAATCAATAGCTAAAGGTGTATTTGTTACAACACCTAACCTGCTAGTATAATGGTGGTTTTGTACTTCTGTGTTTAATAGTAACTCTTTGCCGCCTATATCTTTCTTCGATGTAGACCTACCGTGCTTTGGTGCAACGATAAAGTTAAATATGCTTTGCATCACCAATTAAGATCGTATTCTACAGATACTGCCATGTTCTTATTAAAGTCTTTCCACGGCATTACATTATCAGCTTTCTGAATATAGATAGAGTACTTTGCTTCCTCTTCTATAATATTAACTATAGTATGACCACCATACACTTCCTGTCCAACAGAATAGTGCATGGCGTCATTCTTATAGTCTTTTCCTACACTAATCTTCCTTATTATCTGCATCTTCAGAAATAGTTCCGTCAACTAAGCTAACGCTTACTTTGCCGTAAGATTTTTCTAAATCAGCTTGGAATTCATTTAGCATCTCTTTAATTTGGGCTACTTGGTTTAGTAGTTCCATTTTTTGTGCTTCTAATCCACCAATGTTTAATTGAGCTTGGTTCATTCCTTGCACAAAGCCTTGAAGCTTCTCAAGTTCTTCAGCTGTGATCTTTTCTACTTTTGCGTCTTCCACTTTTTTCATTTTTTTTGGTTTAATATAATTGAATTATTGTTATGGTTATTATTACGTGTTATTTGCTCGTTACAAGTCGGTTATGCAGCAATAGGCCCCAAACTATTTGAGGTTACGTTTATTGCTCCATAAGAATTAGTAGCAGTGACAATACAGACTATTGTTTTGCCCACGTCGTCCGACGCTAATGTATAAGTACTTGCGGTTGCACCCGATATTGCTGCAGAATTTCTTAGCCACTGGTAAGTGTGCGTAATTGTAGCTCCCGAAGAATAAGTACCATTAGTTGATGATAAGTTATTACCGACACTTGTTGTGCCGCTAATTACAGGGGACGTTAATGTAAACGGTGCGCCTAGGTTAGAAGCGCTGTTCCAGTCTACGTATGTACCTAAACCTATGCTCATGCTACTTAACCGCTACGATATCCGCTGCTGTTGTTGCTGCTCTAACGTAGTCTACAATAGCTGGTAAAAACGATCCCGCAGGTACGTTCTTAAAAATAATTACTTTGCTGCCTGTATTTTCCACGTTTTTCATGATTACGTGCACATCGCCGCCTGTACCTACGTAAAGTGCTACGCCATCTAAAAACGTTGTATCACTTTTAGTTACAGTAGTTGCTATAGTAGCAAAATCTGGTTGTTGATTGTATTGTCCCATTATATATATTTATTTCTTATTAGCAGTTCCATCTACGGCGTGCTGCGCAGATGCGTTTGTCCGGTGTTTTCGAACAGTTAATGTTGTGCATTTGCATTTGCCCTTTTGAGCGGGCGCAATACGATGTACGGCGCTTACCGCCTTTAGGCTGTGGAGCCTTAAGGTTACCACCTGTCTCTCTATTGTAAGCCTTACGGCCTGCTGCTGTCATTCCAGCGCCTTCTTTAGCGCTTAAAAAGTGGCGTCCTTTACCTTTTGTTGTTTTCTTCAGCTTATTAAAAGGTGAAGATTCTTGTACGTATGCCATAATGTAGTGAAAATGGGGACGGGCAATAAAATAAGGTAGCGATTCCTTTTCCTACACGCCCGATGTAAACCCCGTTATTTTTTAGTTTTCTGATATGCTTCTGCTTCCCACGGTAATCCGTGAGCACCTTCGAGCATTGTTTGCCTTGTATATACTCTGGCTGGTGAACGAGTGTCCTTCTTCCACGTTACTGTGTCCGCAGTGTAACCAAGTTTACCCTGAGCCATTTGGTCAATGTGTACTTTTTCGTGTTCAACAGCGTCGTTAATTTTGTCTTGTGACAAACCCTTTTGAACAAATATGGTTCCGTCACGATTAGCTTCAGCCTGTATGCCGTCACCTAACTGCTTTTCAAACACTGGTGTTCCGTGCTCTGACGCTTCTTTATTGATGCCAAACAGCATCCCTTTGTTCTTAAGTTTAAACATTACTTTCCGCAACCGCAGCCGCAGCCGCCTTTCATTTTCATTGGTGAAGCTTCAAAGTTACCAGGTGTTTTACCACCAGCATCAATAGTTACTTCTTGTGTCGCAGGCATTGAGCTGTAATTACATTTAGCTCTTTGCGTAATAGGTTTAGAGTACATCATCGTTCTTTATCTTTTATCATATCATCTATAGCCTTGTTATAGACTTTATCTGTATACGATTTGTTTTTATAAAACTTACTTGAAGGTCCTATAGGCATATCCTCGTAGCCTAACATTATATTGTACATGCGTGTTATCAATCTCCGCGTCTTTTGTGACACTTTAAAAACACTGTATTTAATCGTTGTTTTATTCCTATGGCGCCATACTTCGATCCAATCGTTCTGACGTAACCGTTCCCACCGTCTTTTATCCCACGCGTAGGTGTATGTACCGTTAATAAAATCATTACGCGTAAACCTGTCTTTGCAATCTAAATAGATAAGCAGTTCAAGATCCGCATCTGTTATGCCGTAAGTCTTACAAGCCCATTTCCTAACGAGCCTGTAATACTTAAACAAATTCATATCGCGCAAGTCACTCGGTTCTATTTTCATTCTACAATGACAACATCCCCGAGGTTAATAACGTGGAACAAATCTTCGTTCCATTCAATACCGTGGCCAGCGTGCTTATCGTACCTAATAATATTACCAGGTGCTAGCATCGTAACTTTGTCACCAACGCTAACGATTTCAGCTTTTAAATAGCGCACGTCTTTGTTCTGGTCTTCCGTAAGTTCGAGGCCACCAACTTTCACCGGCGCCTCTTTAATCTTACGTATTACTATATAGTGGTTAATTGCTTGCATCGATACGCATATTAGAGATTATACAATCTGCAGACGTAATCGTGGTGGCAACACTTACCGCATTCTTTAAAGCCGTCTTAGTAACTAATACTGGGTCAATAATACCCTTCTTAATCATATTAACGCGTTCACCAGTAGAAGCATCAATACCGTCGTGCTTGGTTGTTAAGCTACCAGAAAATTTAATGCCAGCGTTGTCCAATATAACATTAAACGGTGCGCGTATAGCACTTAACAGAATGTCGTAGCCTAAGCCTTTGCTTTTGATAGCTTGAGAGGCCTGTAGAAGTGCAGTACCGCCACCGGGCACAATACCTTCTTTCAAAGCTGCTTGCACAGCATAGATAGCATCTTCAACTCTATCTTTCTTTTCTTTTAGTTCGACTTGCGAGTCAGCCCCAACATATACGATCCCGACACTGCCGGATAGCATGGATAACCGCTGTTCGAGCTTACCTTTAAAGAAACCGTTAGTTTCTTCACTAATCTTCTTACGTACATCTTTAATGCGATCTTCTAGCACTTCTTTGTCCACATCAACCTGCAGGACTGTGCTTTTATTGTTTGTTACAGACTTAACTGCTGAGCCTAGTACTGACGGGTCGATTAAATCTAAATCGTCACCAAGCTGCTCATTTATAATCGTTGCGCCCGTAAGTAAAGCTAAGTCTTCAATAGTATCTTGCTTTGTGGGGCCAAAGCCTGGCACGTCAACGATGTTAATCTTAATGTTACCTTTCACTTTGTTTGCTAGTAGCGTTTGGTACGGTTGTTGATCCATACCCGCGATAACTAAAAGTGCTCGGTTGTTTTTAATCGCAAACTCTAGTATAGATTGAATGCGACGAATGTTTGGTATTTCCGATGCTACGATAAGTACCAAAGGGTTGTCAAGTTCAGCAATGCCTTTATCCTTATTCGTAACAAGGTGTGGTGACTTAAGGCCAGAATCAAATTGCGTGCCCTCAACAAAATCAACATAAGTTTCATTTGTATCGGACTCTTCCATCAAAACGACGCCATCCGCTCCAACTTTGCCGAAAGCTTCTCCAATTTTGTCTCCAAGCGCTTTATCGTTGTTACAGCTAATGTAAGCAACTTGCTGTAGCATTTGATCTGCAACCGGAATACTGGCATCATTAAGATAAACCATAACTTCTTCAGCACAGTCTTGAATGCCTGTTTTAACGTTTCTAGTTTGCCCTTCATTTTTGTGTTTATTAATTTCTTTCAAAATAGCATGAGCGAGGACGGTAGCTGTTGTAGTACCGTCACCCGCTTCACGCACAGTGTTTGCAGCCGCTTCCTTAATTAAGGTTGCACCTATATTTTCGACCGGATCACGTAAGACTACGCTTTCCGCAACGGTTACACCGTCTTTTGTAATGACCGGTCGGCCCATAGCGTCTTCGTATATAACGCATTTACCTGAAGCTCCTAAAGTAGACTTCACTGCGCTTGTTAACTTTTCGACGCCGGACATAATTTTTTCGTTGGCTGTATGGCCAAACGTAAGATCTTTGACGATCTCGCTGGGGTTGTTGTATTGCATTAGATTAAATTAAATTAGATTGTTACTTACTCGAACGTTTTAACGACCTTAGGCCCTTGTATAAATTCAAGCTTGTTTTTGTAGTGGTCTACTGAAGTATCTATTGCTGCTTCAGCTCCGTCTACTGTTTCCCGACGAGTTACGTCATTCCACTTATCTTCCCATTGCAATTCTGTTTGGAAGTAGCCATTGGGTAATTGAACTATTCTCCAGTTCTTTTTATCCGAGGCTTGCTGCCAAAAGGCTTTGGTTTCTTCGGATACTTGTTGGTTACCACTTGACGTAGTGGTAGTACGGTAATAAAAAGTCATTTGGTTTTTGTTTATGGTTGTTATTAATTATTAATCTTTTGTAAAAGTAACAAAAGTGTTATCTGCTGTAGCGACAAACAATTTGCCAGATGTAGTAGCCATAATCACTTCGCCTGCTTTTGCTGCCGTAGGATTGCCTGCTTGTACTTTAATGAAATTTAAGCTACTTGCCGCCGCTCCTTGGTGGTTTTTACGAACGCCTTTGTCCGCTAATTCAACATCGCTGTTGTATACAACAACTTTTGAATCTTTGTTTAATGTTTCTAGTGCCATTTTGTTTATTATTAAGTTTTTGTTTTATACCTATTATTCTATAATTACTTGCGCATGAGCTTAGTTAAGTCTTTAGTCTTATCGCTTGAACCCATTGAAGAGCCGAACCAATAACCGTAAACATCACCTAATGTACGCAGAAAGAAACCACTAAATGTAGTTATCAATCCTTTCTGTACTTCGGTAAGGTTTTTCCAATCTAGGAAGTCCGTGAAGATAGCTGTGGCCAATCCTAACGCAATAACTAACGTTACATATGTAAGTATGTCAGGTGTTGCTTTATTCTTCCCTAGATCGCGTGCAGCGCGGCGGTCTTCTACTTCCTGTTCGTATGCTTTTTCAATAAAAGCTTTCTTCTCTTCAGGAGTTTCTATAAACTTGTCAGCCACTTCGACTGCTTTGTCTATAAGCGAAGTACCGCCACCGGTAAGTAAGTTAAGTAGCTTACTCACCACCACCGATTTGCATGGTTACAGAAGTTGGTGTAATCAATAAATCAATAGATGATTTAATGCTAGCTTTCATAGCCGTTACCGCATCTGCTCCCATTGCTGTTTCTACCCACGCTGTGACCTCATCATTTGTTACTTTGTCTATAGGCTTAAAGTTTGATAGATCGCTTGTATCGATCATTTCAGTACCAATGTTTGTTACTGCATAAAAGTTGCCTGCTGCATCTTTCTTGTTTGAGGTTCCTGTTAAACGCCAGTGTACATTGTATACTACGTCTGATTTACCTTCTTGTGTTGGGTGCACATCTACTGTTTTGCAATCCCATGTGTAAGCTACTGCCATTTTTTTGTTTTTATTTATTTATTTAAGATATTCTTCTGAATGATATTGTGCTTTTTACTGCCATTCCTGCAGGCTCTACCATGCTAATTCCCGAAGGAGCGGTTGAGCTGTCCGCTCTCCTAACACATAAAGCTATAGGGTGGGATGCGTCTGTTACGTTTACATAGAAAGTATTTGTGCAGCTTGACCAATTACCACCACCTGCTACATCGGACCGCAAGTAGTTCACCATAAGCGAACCGTTTACTGCGGTACCATTTAATGTTAGGTATGTGCCTAGCGGTGTACGCTGGTTACCTGTGTTTTTATAGAACACAGCGTAGGTTACTTCATATATACCCGTGTTTTCACCGGTCACCTGGAAATCAGTGTCACTGCCACTAACTTGTTGTATGGTAGTATTACCTTCAATTTCTAAAGTGCCAAAGTCCGGTACTAGCTTTTGGCCTTGGCTATTGATGTTAGTTGAATTGTTTAAGTTGTAAACCTTAGGCGTGTATATAGTAGGGGTTGCCGGTAGTGGTATCCAGTCTGTAGCACTTCCTGTGGAGCTTAGCACCTGTCCTGCACTACCTGTAGCGTTATTACTGTCCCGCAATGCACCAGTCAAGCGCATATCACCGTTTACGTGCAGCTTGTGTGTAGGACTAGTTGTCCCAATCCCAACGTTGCCGCCATCTCCATTTAGTATGAGTGTATTTGGTGTATTGCCCGATATAGCTTGTATAGACCCCTTGTAAGCACCACCTTCTAAAAAATAACCTAAACGAAGATTGTATTGCGAATTTGCAGAAGACTCACCTATGGATATTTGATTTGCAGCAGTCGGAGTTGTAGGATTGGAGGACGGTATTACATTAAGTCTACCATATGGACTCGTAGTCCCAATACCAACGTTGCCACCTGTAAATGTAAAATTACCGCCTGAGCCACCGTTTTGATTAGCTCTAAACGCCATATTGTTATACGAGTCTATATATGCTGTGTTCGCATTGTCGTAGATTCTTATAGTAGTTCCTACACCTGTTCTTACTCCCTCAAAGAAATACTGGTCTGTACCATTACCCTCTGCTTTAATACTACCACTTACGTGAAGCTTAGTATTTGGACTAGTCGTTCCAATCCCAACGTTGCCGGCAGAAGATACGCGAACTCTTTCGGCTCCGTCTGTATAAAAGGATAGTCCGTAGTATCCAGATAAGTTTACTGGATTAGCTCCGCTTAATTTACCTAAACCGTAATGAGGCCCATTTGTGTGTGCATCCCCTACATTAAATCCAATCTTACCTGCGGGTGTTGCTGTTTCTATATTTCCGTTTACGACTAACTTTTCTGTTGGACTAGTAGTCCCGATACCGACGTTGCCGTCTGCTGTAATTCTCATATGCTCAAACATACCCGAGGCAGCTCCAGCGGTTCCGTCTGATGTTGTGAAGAAGTTTATATACCCTCCCCACTCGTTATTTGCTAGAGCGGTTTCTTTACCACCGCCCATTCCGCCAACCTGGTAGAAAGTTTGTGCAGGTGATGTGTTATTGTACCGCGCGCTTAACATTAAGAACCCTGCTGTACCTTCAGTGTGTGTGTTTACTAAATTTAATTGGGGTGCAGCTGGACCGTATGATCCGTAAGTTATGCTTTTGTGTATTTCTAACTTAGATCCAGGACTAGTAGTCCCGATACCTACGTTGCCGTCATCGTGGATACGCATTACTTCAGCGTAAGACCCGCCGCCAATAAACCTCAATGCACCTGCGTAGCTGCCGCCAATGTTTAAATCATTAGAGGAGTCTAATTCAAAAACAGTTCTTTCAGTGCCTCCAGAGTCTTTTTGTCTTATCTCTTTGTTGTTGTCTAGTAATATATGCCCCCCAGAAACGTGTAGCTTTTGAGCAGGAGCAGTCGTCCCGATCCCTACGTTGCCTTCATTTACTATAAAGCCTGTTCCGTTGATGATTTGAACTTTATCTGAGCTGCCTCCAAATCCAAACCCTACTATTGCACCTGTTCCATCATAAGAATTACGAACAGATAATCTTGTTGAACCTGCATCATCAAAACTTAATCCCCCATAATAACTAGTTGAACCGTCAGAAACTTTTATCTGAGAATCTGAAGAGTATCCAGTGCTTGTTGCTAAAACAGAAAGTTTAGCTATAGGAATAGTAGTCCCGATACCAACGTTGCCTGTTCGGGTAAGAATCATTGTAGTTGCATCCGTCGCTGTTGAACCCCTAGTGCTTCTTAAAAAAGCAAGGTCAGAGCCAAACTCTTCACCTGTTACAGTAGCGGGTGCGGCGAGCATCGCGATATCCCACTTGTATATATCTTCGGTATTAACCGATGTTTGCCCAGTTTTAAAAGTTATAGCAGACCTTTTGGTTCCAACAGCCTCACTGTCCACAGCGTTCCAGCCTAATGTTATATCGTAGTTGCTGCCATCATCTAATCCACCAACTTGCAAGAGTGACCCAGGGTTAGTTGTCCCGATACCAACGTTGCCATCAGGCAGAATTCGCATATGTTCAGCGTCTGTTTCACCAAATACAATAGGGTCTCCAACTGTTGACCTAAACTGAAATCCGCCTCCATTATAATTAATATAGCCCCTATCGCTATTTGCACTTCTCTCAATAACCAATCCTTGAGCGACACTATTATCAACAGACGTTTTTATATGAAGTTTAGATACTGGGGTAGCCGTCCCGATACCGACGTTGCCACTACCCTTGATGACCATTTTTTGAGTAGCATCATTAAGGTTTGAGACATTTTCATCGTGAGTGTAAAAGTTCAACTGCGTACTCCAGTCACTAGCGTTTTGACTTCTTGAACCAGTTATACCACTCCAGTGAGTTCCTTCTGAAGTCCAGCCAGTACCAAAATAAATACCAACCATATCGTCAGCATTATTTGAAAGAGCATTTATTATACCCTTCATATTAGTACCCTTGGTTATAGTACTTGAATAGGCGTTAGCTCCTGTTGAGGCAACGTTTAATTTAGCAGCAGGTGCAGTACTTCCAATACCTACGTTGCCGTCTACAACTAAATTATTCGCTAACTGCAGCTCACCACTGGACCATATACCTCTTTGAGTAGTACCTGCTTTAATAACAAGCTTATCGCTGGTTGCAGTTTGAAATCTCCAGTAGTTGTTACTTGCATTGCGTAAGTATAGTGAATCTTCATCTATGTACAAATCCCCTGTCAAAGGATAACTTGACCCGGCTGAAAGCGGTAAAAAAGGACCACCTGTAATTGCAGTACCATCAGCCCAGTCAATACCTGTAGCTGTTGATATTAAGACCTGCCCGCTAACACCTGTGTTGCCGTTGCTGTCTATTAAGTAATCTGCTGAATATGTTTTTCCTAATCCCATTTAGTATGTATTTCTTACTATGTTAACCCACTCGTATGTTGAACTACCTGTTTGCATACACATATCTGCGTAGCTTGCGTCTTCTGCTGTTACTTCTATCACTGATACATTGTCTATGGAGCCATTAAAGCTAGTAACGTTTCTAAATAACACTAATGCGCCGGTTGCTGTTATGTTAAAAGAGTAATCGCCATTAGCACTTATAGCGTCTGTTGCTGCTGTAGCGTTTCCGTTGCTTAAATGCCCTTTAAAGCTTCCACTTGTATAATCAACAACTGTAAATGATAGTTTATATACAGAACCTGTTGTTAACCCTATGCTTTGATAAAGTGCGTTTGTTGCAGAAGAGGCATCATAACTAGCCTTGCCGCTCGCGATGCTCCAACCCGCTTCTTTAGTCCAACTACTATCAGCCGCAAAATCCCCGTTAGTAACCAATTCTGTTCCATTAACCTCTACATACTCCGTGCCCGTTCTGTAGCGCATTGTACCGACCTTATCCGCTGAGGCAGCTGCTGTATCGCCAGCCATTTGAATACCACCATTAACGTGTAGCTTTGACTTAGGGTCTGTAGTTCCAATACCTACATCGCCTGAAAAAGTTACGTCTGCACCACCAGTTTGAGCAAGTCCAGCATCTACTACAACTCCACCATTAAAATAACTTGTTCCATTATTATAAAAGTCATATGATGCATGCACTCCCGCGCTTTTTACAGCAAACTTACCTGTAGCGTTACCCGTAGCCATTGCAACATTACCTGCAAAAGTTGCGTTTTGTGATGCATCTAAAGTTAATGATGTAGTATTATTAACACCTAATTGTAGTGTTCCATTATAATTGTTGTATATTTTAGAAGCATCTGATGAATCTTGAAATATTCTTAAACCATTGGAATCAGTTGTTGCATTTTTTATAACTAATACACCACTTTCTAAATTAATTCCAGTTTCTATTGTGGCGCTACCTGCAAAAGTTGCGTTACCGCCGTTAGCTACTGTTAACCTTGTTGCACCATTCGTTCTTAAAAAAATATCACCTGTACTATAGTCTAACCTTAAACCGTAAGAAGTGTTACCGAAATTTAAATTAACATCATTAGTGCCATCAACAATAGTTATATCATCGCTTTGTATTGTTCCTGCAAAAGTTGCGTTTTGTGATGCGTCTAAAGTTAAAGCTAAAGTATCAACAGTATAAAATCTCATTAAAGAGCCTAAAGAGATTGCTTTAATATCTAAGTTGTCTCTGTCACTTGAGTTTAATTGTATCTTACCCCTAACGGTTCCTGTGTCTGTTAGGTATAAGTCATCCTCTACAAAAACAGCCCCTCCAAAAGTTGTTGTACCAGCACCATCTACTTGAATGTCCCATCTACTATCGGTATCATTATATAAACCAAAATAATTCGCAGTATTGCTAAACATGAAATCATCCCCAGAACCATTGAAAATTAATCTTGGAATATCGTCTGATGAATTTAATGTTAAATAACCGCCAGTAGAAACAGCCCCTGCGAAAGTTGCGTTTTGAGAGGAGTTTATAATAAGAGCAGCAGTTGACCCACCGGTCCTAACAGCAAATTGATTATCACTTTGCAATTCAAAAGAATCTCCAGAATCCGCATATTGAATATAGGCTTTTTGGCTTCCTCCTTGAGTAAATTGAAGATAAGGACTACCAGTCGCTGCTCCTGCTACTGTCAGTATGTTAGTAGCTGTTACATTACCCGCAAAAGTTGCGTTGTTACCAGAAACTGTTATTGGTGCGTCAGCTAAAGTAACCGAAGTGCCAGTGCCAGACCATACAGGAACTTTGCCGCCAGTACCCGCACCACTAAGTACAGAACTGTTGTCTATCTTTTGCCATGCATCTGTGGTTAGATCGGAGAACGTCGCCCAGTCACCTACAGCCCATTCGTTAGGCGTAGTACCAGCACCATTAGGTGTCACTGCTCCAGCAGTCTCACATATGTAATAGTGCCCAGTTACTTTTCTTGAAGCCTGCGATAAATCTGGTGTACCACCAACCGTAGTAAACGTTAGCGTAACCCCGTCTGCTATAGTCTGAGCGCTTGATATGGCTATTGTAATTCCATCGGCGGCTATATTAGATACCGTAACCGTACCTGAAATACCTGTACCTGTTATTGTAGCACCTACAGATATACCTGGATTAACTGCATCTATAACGATTGAACCGGCGCTACTTACCGCTCCGTCTAGTACTGAAGTTGTTGTTGGTGCAGCGCTCCAGGTTCCTTTATATATTAAAGCACCGGTAGTAGCATTGTTCAGCTGTTGTACGTTTACCGCATCAGTGTTTGCTGTACCAGCTGTAAGACCTGATATTTTACCTGTTACGGTAACCCCCGTGCTTGTGGTTTCAAACTTTTTAGAGTCGTTATAAAATAAATCAACACTAGCATTTTCATTTAATGTAATCCACCTTTTTCCTGAACCATAGGTTTGGAAATACATATTGTCAGAAGCTTGTAGATATAAATCTCCTGTGCCTGTGTCTCTTATGTAACTATTACTTCCATTGTGGAATATCTGAAGGTCGTCAGATGCTCCAAACGTGGCGTAGACATTATCTATGTGCCTTGTGCTTTGCCAAAACTGCGTCTTCTTTAAGCTACCGTCTACAGTCAAATACGCTGTAACGCCGCCGCTGCCATCATCACTTCTGAGTATAATATCTTTATCATCAGAAGTTGTTTGTATATATAAGTGGCCGCTATGATTTTCAAAAACTGTATTGGTTCCATTATGATACAGGGCTGCATCACTGCCTGTGCCTAAATATAAATTAACATCATCATTTAGCTTTAAATTGCCAGTCAGCGTCCCACCAGCTAGTGGTAGGTAAGGGCCGCCTGGTAAACCGCTTGCGCCTACCCACGCGGTTCCTGTATTTGTAGAACTTAATACTGTTCCAGCAGATCCAACAGAAGCGGAAGAGTCTACAAAAGCACCGGTAACTCTTAAATTGCCTGATACGTGTAGCTTCTCAGAAGGGCTAGTCGTTCCAATACCAACGTTACCTCCATCAGGATTAATAGACAGGTTACCAGCTCCTCCTGGGAAGCCTGTCAAACCTTGAATCTTTTGACTAGATTTAATATACAGAATACCGCCAACAGCTACTGTTCCTGTAGTCTCTAATTGCGCCCAAGAGTTTGGCGAGGTAGTTCCAATACCTACATTGCCAGAAGAGGTGATTCGCACTCGTTCAATTGAGTTTGTATTAAATGCAATTGGGTGGTTTGATATAGTGCCAAAAAATCCAACATTGCCACTTGACCAACTTATTCTATTATCAATTGTACCATCGGTTACTCTAAAACCACTGCTAGAATTAGCGAATCCGACTATATCCAGAGGATAACCAGGATTTGTAGTTCCAATACCTACGTTGCCACTATCAGCAATAGTCAATAGGTCAGTAATAGTTCCAGCTGTGTTTTTTGCAATTCGGTATTGCCAACCAGTTCCATCTGTTCCAAATGAGAATCTTGAACTTACTGGAGAGCTAGCGCTTGCTGTTGTAATTTGTGATGTACCAACAGCTCCTGCTGTTGAACCAAATATAACCCCGTTTGACGAACCAATATGAAGTGATGCAGAAGGACTAGTAGTCCCGATCCCGACGTTGCCATCACCTTTAACATTTAATAAATACGTTCCGCCTACATTTTGTACTCTTAATGCGTCTTGAGAAGATGAGTTACCCCCTCTTACGCTTAATCCAAAACCGCCTGTGGCTTGAGTATTATATATAGTTCCTGCAAATCCTCCGCTAATAGCTTTCTGAACGTGTAATGCCGCAGTAGGACTAGTTGTCCCTATACCTACGTTGCCATTAGAGGCGATTTTAATTCTAGTAGAACCTCCAACTCCGCCTGTAGTAAGGCTAACATTGTCCCCACCAGCAAAAATTGTTCCCGCAGAAGTATAATCAATAGCGCCAACCGCTACAACATTACCAGTAGTAACTCCAGCTACTTTATAGTTACCCCCTGTTGATGATTCTATACTATAGTATTGACCATTGCTTATTAAAACATCACCGCCTGCAACGTGTAATTTAGTTTCTGGACTAGTAGTCCCGATCCCGACGTTGCCACTATTAAGTATGTTAAGCATTGTGTTAGCGGGATAATTGCTATTCAATCCCATGGCCATTACACCGTCTTTTACGGTAACTTGACCTAAAGTATCATCGTCTCTAATTTGTATAAAAGCACCGTCGTCTGGCGATTGAAATCTTGCAACTTGGTCAACGCCCGCTGCGCTATAAACATCTAATTTATAGCTAGGGCTAGTTAGTCCAATACCAACGTTGCCTGCTGTAATTAAAGATGTTGTTGATCTTGTTAGGTTAAGAAAATATAGATTACTTTGAGAGCTAGCTGTTGTTAACGCACCATTACTTCCATTAACATAGAAATCGCCTTGTACCTCTAGTTTGTAAGATGGACTAGCAGTACCAATACCGACGTTGCCGCCATTGAACCATGAGTTACCAGCTGTGTCTATACGAACGTCTTCAGTGCCTGTGTCATACAAAGAAAAAAGGCCTTTGTCTAAGTTAGCTCCAGTACCTCTGGGTATAATCCTTGAAATATTGTGGTCCGCCGATTTAAGGAAAATTTCATTCCCATCGCCCTGTACCAGTAAGTCACTTAAAAACTTCATATATTGTATTTTATTATCCTACCTTCTGAATCAGTACTCTAATGCTGTTTGTTGGTGTTGAACCGAAAGAGATACCTACGGTGTTTGTTGTAGCACGATCCACATCTGCAAATACAGTGTCGAAGGTTACAATGTCGTAAAGCTGCACAATTACATCCTTAGTACCTAAATTGTGTGTTACTGTTGCGTTAGCTGTGATTGTAGCTGCATGCGTGACTGCAGAGTTACCTGAGCCTACAATTTCAGCAGGTGTAGCCAATCCCATTGCTTCACCACTACCAGCATCGGCAGTTACAATCTTCGCTCTCTGGCCAACCGCTAAGTTACCTAAGTCAAGTTGTATTGCCGCTGTGCCTCCTTCAGTATCAACAGCTCCTAAGATACCATCCGTTACAGTAACTTTCTTTACATAGTTCCCAGTAGTCTCAGTACCCAGTATAACGCCGTTGTCTTTTATTGTAACCGCACCTCCTGAGCTAACTGCAAAGTTATCAGAGCTGAACGACGCAAGACCCACAGAACTTGTTGTGGCTAGGTCAATGTTACTCTGTATAGTTGTCCAATGCGCTAATGTGCTTGGATTGTCAATGTTCGCTATAATAGAATCACCCACACGTACCTGCTCCGTGAAGAACACACCGTCTGCGGTAACCGACCACATCATACCTTTCTTAACTGCTCCTGATGCAGGTGTCTCTAAGTTTGGTGAGTTAGTACCCGCATTGTAACCTCCCTGGAAGTTTAACGCTCCAGCGGTAGAGTTATCTATATAAGTCTTTACAAGGTTAAGAGAAGCAACCGGAATAGCCGATAGCGTTGTTCTTACCACTTGCTGCGAGCTGTTACTTAAAATTATGCTGTCACCAGAGTCAGCAGTCGCTGTTCCAGTTGAAGACAGTATAATGTTAGCAGATGTAGTGTAATCAGGAGATACCGTAGGGGTAACCGTTGCAGTGCCCGTTACTCTTAAACCACCACCGGCAGCAACACTCGTTACAGTACCTACATTAGTAGTGTACCCAAAGTCCGTTACAAACGTGTGGATCTGATCACCCGTAGCCAGCTTAGTCCCTGAATCAGCAACCGCCGCAGTGACTGCAGCTACCGTTGGGTTAGCGGCAGTGCCGCCGATAACTATTGTGTTGGCATTACCGGTAGTTACAGAATCAACCAAGCCACCAGCAATGGTAGCTACATAGTCGAATATAACATCAGAAGTAACAAGGTTCGTAGCGCCATCGGCAATACTACCAGTTACAATAGCTAGTGTTGGGTTTGGACCCGTGCCGTTAGCTACCGTCAGCTGTGCCGTTGTTGTCGATGCTACCGATTTTAGGTCGCCCTCAGATGAAAGATCGATCCATGCTGAACCGTTCCACATCTCAAGTGTGTCGGAACCTGTGTCAAAGTAAATTTGCCCCGATACCGGTGAAGAAGGCGCTGTACCTAGGTTTTGAATGGCCGCATTCTGGAGCTCGTTCTTAGCTAGGTTAATGTTGTTTAAAAAATCCATGTGTTTGCTTTGTTAGTTTAAATAGGCTTTGCCACCAAATGCAGCAGAGAAAGTTATTGTTAATGCGTTTTCGCTTGTGTAATCGATATTACCACGTACTATAGTGTTCCCAGAGTCTACTATAGACACCGAGGGAAATTTGCCAAGGTTATGGGTGATGTTCCACGTAGCGGCAGCTGTCGATTGAACAAACGTAAAGTGCTTGTCTGCTGCAAGTTCTGGGTATACGGCAAAACCGTAGTATTTATTCGCGGTTATATTACCGTTGGACACAATATGTGTGAATACTGCGTCGTATAGGTTAGCATTGCTTGAATCCACAGTTAAAGATTCCAATCGGTATACCCCGAAGTTGTCCGTATTGTCCAATCGCGCTAAAAGCACACTTCTACCTACTAAAGTAAGCAAGTAATTGATCACACTCGAACCTGTAGCTGATGTTTTAGTGAATGTAAGGTTTGAAATTGCTGAAAAAGCAGTGTTTGGGGCTACACCAGAGATGGCACCCTCAGTTGCTCCAGGAATACCGAAGCCGTAGTTGTTCTGACCGGCAAT
>Ga0196899_1000506_pt1 | contig 20041 bp, 30 predicted proteins | sample VirMetDEL_Sep_01_FD_169095 | JGI IMG/M metagenome (GOLD analysis project Ga0196899, IMG submission 169095) | Aqueous microbial communities from the Delaware River and Bay under freshwater to marine salinity gradient to study organic matter... | ecosystem: Environmental > Aquatic > Marine >... | reverse complement strand
GGCCGAGCAGCTCGCCACCCTTATCATTGCTGTTAGTCATAAACATACCCGTTTGCCTATCCCTTATCGTAAGGGGGAAACGGTGTCCTGTCTTTCATGGGGCTCGTTCACCTGTCTTTTCATCGCTCGCAACAAAAGTATAATTGATTTCAAAGGAGTCCTCGCCTTGAGCAAGATGAGCTGACTCTTCCGGCCCCCTCTGAACGCTAGCTTTTAGCTGACCTTTCAAGTCCTCTATCTCACGACGCATTTTAAGTATCTCTTCTGCTGCACTTGCATCAGGTACTAAATCTGCCCTGGCCCAGCCTATAGCAGGGTTGGTTTTTATAAGTTTAACCAAACTTCGACTTACCTGGCTGCCCAGTTCCGCTGGACTTTCCCAGAATCGACACGGTTTAGATTGTACAAGAACCCTAAATTCCTCTAGCTTTGCCTTTCCTTCCTCGGTGGTTTCACATTTATCGGCGATTAATAATCCCGGCGATTTATGTACAAACCCGATTATCGGCTTGCCTATTTCTTTGGCATAACGGTACTCCATTTCCGTGTACCCAAGACCATCAGGGCCAATGGAACCGTACCTACCTCCCAATACAATAATGTAGTAGTCGCTGTCGTCGATCACCTTTTTGATAAGGCTCCATTGATCTTCGTTTGCAGCCGGAAACAGCTCCATTCCAGACGGGATGCAATCCAGCTCAAGAAGCGCCTGCATTATCTCCTGTCGCTCGTCCTGAAGATCTTTGAAGGTAGAGCTAACAAATACTTGATAGCGTTTTTCCATGTGCCACGTAGCTCCGTAGGCTGTTTTGTAGTTGACGTCTCTGAGAGGAGATCGAGCGTACCCTTGAAGCCAATCTAACGCATCTCTAACGCGGCTTCATAGCTGCGTCTGTGGCAGATCTCAGTATCACCTTTACGCGCCGTCTACGCAGTCACAGATAGCTATCCAATTGCTGGCACCAAAAGATAATCACGAATAATCAAAATTACTTCTGCTTCGTCGTCTGCCGACAAGCCCAGATATTCCCGTGCAGGGATATCACCCCATGGGATAGAGCTGCCCTTGCTCGTTTTGCCGGATGCACCTTTCTTCTGCCCGAACTGGTGGACTGCGCCGTAAGGCCGGTCTGTGCCGAACGCCAGCTCGGTACTGGTGACTTGCTTGCGCAGGGTGTCCTGGAGCGTGCCTTTCTCCCGCAGGATTCCGGTGCCTTTCTTCCTTTTCAGGGTTACAGGTGAGAGTGGCGCCCAAGGCGAGCCGTCCGGCGCGATCTTGCGACGGAAGCGCTCGTCGGTGGACTGGTGGAGGTATTCACCGATGTCATTCAGCGGTGTAGTGAAGTCGTCCAGGCGGCGAGCCAACTCTTCCAGGGCGTTGCCAACCAGGCTGCTATCAATGACGACATCGAGCATTGCACCGGCCATGGGGATCTCCTATTCAGGGCGGCTATATAGCAGCACGCCAAGGCGAAGCTGCTCCAGGTACTCCGTGCTGTCTGCCTCTGGCACAAAGGAACTGACTCCGGCCCAGCCATCGTCGCCGACTTCGAACGCTGCCAGGGCCGGTGTAGGTTGGCCCTCAACCTTGAAGCGGCGAAGGTAGCGGCGTCGTACTACGGCCTTGCTCTGACCCTCCAGCCACTCCAGCCGGACCCACACTTCGTCGGGGGCTTTCAGGGCGTCGGCCAGTAGAGGCAATTCCCGCGCAACACCGGAACGCTTGATGAGCAACGGCCCCGTAGGCGTGTTGCTGAAAAGCCCCCGACCGATCACCACGGCATCACCGGTTACATCCTTGAACACTGCGGGGACTGACTCAGTCGCGCCGAACTCACTCAGGAATTGCTCCAGGTACTTTTGATCCGTTAGCCCTTCGGGTAGCACACGGCTTGTCGGGACTGGCCGGGGCGCCGGCATCGCGTCTCGTGGTCGACGATTGGGGAGGCCCGATGTCGTGGCGCTGTATTTGGCACCTGGCACAGGCTGGGGCAATGGATCATAGGCACGCAACGGTGGCACGGCTGGGGCTAAACGCGACTGACCTGGTGCATATTCAAAGCCGGGATCAATGCCCTTGGGCACCCGCACAGTGCGCGGGCCATTGGGGCTGTTCTTGCCGATGACTCGATCTTCCCACTCAATAGTAGGCGCCGGTCCAACCGTTAGGCCTTGGCGCTCCACGTCCCTAGCCGAGGCCATGAACTTCTTACACTTGCAGCCCCAGCCGTTTTGCGGGGTATGCGACGACCACCAGGGATCATCCAGCGGCAGCGTGGTGCCGTTCCAGGCCAGGTGCATTGGACGTGGGTGTGCGCTGTCACCGTGGCGATAGATGCCGTAGGGACGGCGCTTGCGTAGCTCCGGGTCCGCCATTTGCGCTTCACGACCGGCGTTGTAGGACTGCCGCAGGTTGGTTTCCCAAATGACATTGGTACGCCAACCGCGCTCGCCCTGGTACTGCCAGCCATGCTTACCGACGACCTGGTCAAAGTCTTTGCGGAACTGCTCAAGGGTGGCGCCATTGGCAATCGACTTTTCTACGGCTCCGCGCAGGTCGGCCAGGAGATCCCGTTTTAGAGCGCCTGCCACGACAAAAGCGCTGTCATGCTCAGTGGTGTAGATATCCGTCCAGGAGCGAGTCGACAGATTCACCTTGCCACGAAAATAGTCGACTTGTTCTTTGAAAGGGAGCGAGCCGTAGGATATACCCATAACTATTTTCCTATAAGATGATGGCTTCTAGGGTTTCAATATGTGGAGCTGTGCGATGGCGTATCAATCTAGAATTCCAGCAGAAGACATTTATCTTCTTTCAGCGGGCAGAGCTTTCTATAACTACACCTATCTCGAATGGGGTGTAATTTGGACCATCGCCAAACTCAGCTCAGGTGGCATGGGCGATGTACCTAAAGGGGAAACAGCAAAAAAAATTGCAACTGCCTTATCCCGTGCGATAGAAAACACAGAGCCACCTCTGCCAAAGCAATTGAGACTTGAACTTATTAAATTTCATGAGGCGTTTATTGAAGCTATCAGGAAACGAAATAAGCTTTTGCACGCACACCCATATACCGCACCAGGAGGGGAACAGCAGCTAGGGGGCGGTGGCGTTCAATGGCCCATATCTGCCGTTGACGAAGCGGCCCTTTTTTTTGAAGAAACCGCAATTTCCGGCAACACCATTTTTCATGGTGAACTGAAAAAAGTACGGCCATAAATTATTCATTACAGACCTCTCAATATGTCATAACGGCCAGCCAAGCTAGCGGCTGCTAGGCCATCGGCAATAGCGTCCGCTAACTGGCTAGTCGTCATCGCCGGATAGGTTTCAATCAGCCGATCCCGAAACTCTTCCAGGCTATGAACGGTGTCGAGCAATTCCTTGATCTGCTCGACCATGTCATCCAAGTACACACCCACCGTCCGCTCCATCGTTCGCACCTGGTTATCTACTATGTCCGATATTGCCAATGGTTTCGTGGGTGCCTGCTCTCTGTTGGCTGCCTGGACCAACACCGGAGTGGCGACAGGCGCAGCAACGCCCAGCAGTTCGGCGCCAGCGGCAGGAGCCGGGATATTCAGCTTGTCGCGGATAACCGACTGTTCGACCTTCAACCCCAACGGCACCAGCTTCTCCAGCGCTTCGATCAAGATTTTGGCGTTTTCGGGCTTGGGTACGTCGAGGATCAATCGCGGATACGGCCGACCAGGTGCAAAGTTCAGATCGCACCAGGGGCGCACAAAGTATCGGTTAAGCGTATTGGATTCGGCCTTGGCATCAGCTTGCAGCAGGTCCAGGCGAACCTCGTTATGGATCGTTGCCTGGGCCTGGCTGGAGCCGTCGTCGGTGGACATGGTTTGACCTACTACAGCCTTGCTGACCTGTTTGTCCCACCACTCAGCCAAGCCTTTGAAGAAGTCCCCGGCACCGGCAACGTTGGCTGCCTGGGTAAAGTCGATACGCATGCTGTCCGGGATCACCGCCGCCGCATCGCTGCCCAAGTTCGCAACGGCTGACATGAGCGTGGCGATATCGTCCTTGCTCGCACCAGGTCCGTAGCGACCTACGCGCATAGGCATGCCGAAGATGTCGGCGAAGCCCATCCAGTCCTTCCAGGTCCACGCCTTGCACATGTATCCGACCGCAGCCAGGCGCGCCAAGCCACCCCGGATCGGCAGGCCCGAACGAATGCGCGGCAGGTGGACAACGAACTTGTACGGTGTCAAAGGAATGCCATCGATCATGTCGGTTTCATCCAGGAGCCGCAGCTCCCGGCCGGTGTCGCGGTCGAACTGGAAGAAACGCTGGTCACGCGGCTCAAAGCGCGATGGGTTCCAGGTCTTGCCGCTGCGGTCCCACATGATTTCGGAGACGGCATAGCCCTTGCCCATGGCGTCGGTCAGGTCGGCTTGCAGTTCGCCGAATTCCGGGGAGTCGACTATTTCCTTGAGCTGGTCGGCCCGGCGCACGTCCTCGGCATCATCGCTGGCGGCTTCGACGCGGATGGCAAGACCAGAGACCGCCAGTTTGCGGGTGCCTAACACCGAAGCGTAATGCAGATCCCGTTCCTCCATTTCCTCGGCAAGGGTCAGGTAGTCGTGGGCGTTCCCTTCGGCGGCGGCTTGCAAGATGGCGGCGAGACGACCAGGCGTCAGGCCGCTGGCGACCGACTGGTGCCAAACCTGGCGGATGCCGGTGGTGCGGGCTGCGGCTAGCTCTTCGGTGAGTTTGTCGTATTGGATCGGGCGACCGTACTGGTCGACGATTTTGGATTCAGCCATTACCAAATGCCTTTTGTGGAGCGCCAACCGGCGCCGATCTGGATCTCGCGATCATGTTGGGACGCGGGCTGGACTCGGTGATATTCGATGATCTCGACTTCCTGGCGGGATGCATAGTCGGCCAGCACTGCGGCAATACCGGCGTCGCCGTGGCGCTTGGGTCCGGCTTTTTCGCCTTTCTCGTTGGTCCGTTTTTCCGGGATGCGAGCTACGCCCTTGACCATCCGAAAGGCGCGCACGTCGCTGACCACGTCCTTGTCGGCAGGGATGTCGTAGAACGTGTCGTCTTCCAGGGAGGCCTTGAACGGCGGCATGTTGTCGCGATACCAGCCCTCGGTGAGCATCACTCGCTCGATGCGGTTGAAGCCGAACTCGACGGCGGTGTCTTCCGACAGTTGCGAGCCGTTGCCCCTGGCGTCGTCGGCGCCTTTGAGGAAGTTGGGTAAGCGACGAATGATGTAAAACTTAATCTGGAGTTGTTGCTTGAACGGGACGTTACGCAGCTCGACCACAAAGGGCGTGCGTTTGCGCAGATTCTGTTCTTTGAGCAACGGCCAGAAGACCGAGAGGTCGCCGGAGCGGCCGAAGTCCATGCCATAGAAGCTCTGTACATCCAGCGGGATCGCCGAGAGCAGCGGGAGCAAATGCTCTTCGCACCACTCCAGGGACTCGGCCAGGCGCAGGTGTTCGGCGATGGTTTCGTAACCTTGCGGGTACGCCAGGCGCAGCACCGGCACGTCACGGTTACTGCGTTGTTCGACCAGGGCCATGCTGAGAAAGGCGCCACCACCTTGGGACGGTATGCAATCCAGCTCCTCTTCGGCAGCATCGCCATAGAAGTCGTACACGTCCTGGACCCAGGCAGCTTCTTCTTCGGGCTTGTACTCAATGCCTTTGCGCAGGCAGACCCTGTTGTAAAGCCCATCAGATACGGCTTCGCGGAATGGGCAGCGGAACAGCACCCCCTTGCGCTTGCCTGCACGGATATCGTTGATCAGTTCGTTAAAGGCGTTTTCGGTGCCGTCGTGCGTGCTGATTACATGGACTTCACCGCCCCAGATCAATAGCGCCAGTGCGGCTTTCAGCAGCTCGGCCAGATCCTGGTGGAACGCCGCTTCGTCGATCACGACAACACCCTGACGGCCCCGCAGGTTGGACGGTCGGCTGGTCAGCGCGACAATGCGGTGGCCGCTGGGAAACCCTATGGTGTAGGTCTTGATGTGCTTGTCTGGATCGCTGTCGGGCCAGATGCCTTCCTCGATCTCTTCCGCTGCGTAGTTGTACGCTCGGGCCCACATGGCGCATGCCTGGATGTACTCCACCGTCATGTCCTGGTTGTATCCCAGGTAGTAGACAGTCTGACCACCGGCCGGTTTCTCGGCAGCGGCTACCAGTACGTTGTCTGCTGCCTCTGCCCAGGTGAGACCGATACGACGGGACTTTTCGCCAACTTTGAGCGGGGCACGGATACCGATCCACTCTTTCTGATAATCGAGCAGGACTGATGGCGCAATGATGCTTGCGGTATTTTCAAGCACGACGGGAACGCTCATGCTATGCACCTTCTAATTCGCTGCATCATTCGACCAACAATGTTCAAGGGACATGACAGATGATTGACTGGGTTGCCGCTGCATTCACAAGCGCTAAAACGGCGAGTGACATCGCCAAAAGCCTGATCACGTTGCGCGATGAAGATCTGGTGAGAGGTCGGGTTATGGACCTGACCGGCACACTGATGGATCTGCAACAACAGATGATGCAAGGCCAGCAGGAGCAAATGGCGCTGATCAAGCAAGTGTATGAACTGGAAGAAGCCCTTAGAAAAGTGAGCGCCAAACAGAACATTCTTGATCGCTACGAATTGCTGGGTGTGGGTCCCGCAAAGGTGGTCTACGCCCTTAAGGCGGAGTTTCAAGATACTGAACCTGCTCACTTGTGCTGCACAAATTGTTACGACAAAGGTCAGCGCTCCGTTTTGAAGGCTATGAAACAGGCTGGGTCGACCTCGATGAAGTTCTCGTGCCCTGACTGCGCCAACACGTTCTACATTGCAGGAGAGTTTCTTCCTGCTGCATTGAGGGCACGATAGAAAGGCCGTCATGCTGCCATCCCCAGAATCTCGCGACGAATTTCGTCTACCGTCGCTTGATTCAGCCCACCTTTCTTGGCAATTTTCTCAATGCGAGATGCTGCTGCCTCGGCCCTCTCGCGGAACTCGGCCTGCCATTTCTTCTGTACTACTGACGCCTTGCCCAACTCGGCCACTGCCTTAGCCACCTTCGGCAGATCCATCTTGTCGCCGTCAGTCATCAGCAACTTGAACAGGTGTTCCTGGACCAGGCGCATCAGCGCTTCGTTGACGGCGCCTTCCTCATCCGGTGCAGCAGCCACCACGGCACGCGCCTGCTCGCTAGCCATCTTCAATGCGGATAGCTTCGATTCGAAGTCTTGGCCGTAACGGTGAAGTGCCGATTTGCTGATCGAAAAACCCTGGGTCGACAACTCGTTAGCAAGGGCTTCGTAGTCGCTGAAATTGTTTTCGGCCAGGGCTTTGTCGAGCCAGTTTTTGACCGACTTGGGCAGACTGGCGACTTTGCTGCGCGGGGGCATGGGGTCAGCTCCAGTATTTTTCTGGGCGGGCGATACCTGGATTACAGGGAATGGTGTACTCGGCAATGTCGACTCCGTAGTGGGTCAGGCCGCAAATCCATACACCGATTGGCTGTTTGTTCAGCGTGACCAACTGGCGGTCGGCCAGATAGTCCAGTTCGCGCCGTAGCTCCAGGCTAGTGGCGTCGGGAAAAATGCCCTGGATAGTCGACAGCACCACGGCCTCGTGGGGATCAACGGGGCGCGACGTGTTGAGGGTGAGAATGACGTACCAACGCAGGGATTCCCGGCGTACCTTGGCTGGATCGATGTTCATGGGCGTAGTCCTTTGAGTTGCACGTTTTCTAATTTGAGTGCCAGGCCATCAAGCTTGGATTCGATAATGGATTGATTGCGTACCCAATCCTCGCGACGGACGTAGTGCAAAGGCATATCGCCGCGCAAACGTTCCATGCCGATCTCGACCTGACGCAACCGCTCGCTGTCCTTGTCCACGATGGCAAACCGTTGATCCAGGCGCCGTTCCATTTGCACCAGGAGCATTTTCATAACGCCGACAAAGGCGCCGAGGATGGTCACGGCGATACTGATCATCTGCCACACAGGCATTTCAAAAGTCGCCATCAGTGCTTGCTCCTTTCGCGACGTGCTTGGCACTGCGCGCAACGTTGCACACCAGGGACAGCCTGTCGCCTGTCTTCCGGGATGGGCATGTCGCAATCAGGCACCTGACAGAACTCGGCCGAAGGGCCTTTCAAAACTTCTTGCTGTGCCAAATGAGTCGCTAAAGAGCTTTCGTTGTGCAGGGTTTCCAGCACGCTGGCGTAGTCACTTGCTTTCATTGAGGGTCCAATTGATCAGGCGTGTGAGCTGTGCCCGGCAGATTCCATACCGCTCGCCATTGCGCACCTGGTTGGTCAGGAGTTGTTCTTGGGTGACGCCTGAGTCGAGGTCGTCAGCGGTTCCGGTTCCGCTGGCTGGCGCAGGAGTTCGGCCGGAGCCGTTCGGGGTTGGCATGTTGGGGGTGGAGGCGAAACCGTTGGCGGTGTTCCACACGCGGACAAAGCCAGTAGTGAACACAGCAACAGGCAGCGGCTCCGGCTTCGCGTCCAAGGCTCGGCGATAAAGTTTGTTAACACGGGCGATATCTCCGGTGAGTCGGTCGGTGGTTTGGCGTAGCGTTTCCTTGGTGTCGGCGAGCTGGGCGGCCAACTCATTGCCCTTGCCTTGCTCGGTGCGCAACTGCGTCAGGGCTGCGTCAGAGGCTCGCTGCTTTTCTTCGGCGTATTGCGTGCGCAGATCGGCGACGTCGGTATCCCCCTGGGCTTTCCCCAGGCCGTAGCCTTCGTCATAGCCGTCCTGACGGTTTAGATGTAGGCCGTACACCACGGCGGCGATCACGCCCACGTACCAGAGAAGTGGCTTGACCAGGTCGAACAAGGCTTTCATCGGCACACTCCCTGGCCCCAGCCATCGGCGACGTATAGGGCTTCCCAGCGCAACAGAATCAGGCGCGGGTATTGGCGGTTTTCTTTGAAGGCTGCGGCCGAGCGGCCGTTGTTGAACCGCTCGACAGAGTTGAACCAGGTCAGCGGATCGGCTCCTTTAGCCGATGCCAACTTGCGGTCTTTGATCACCCAGCCCAAACCGCCGTTGTAGGCAGAAAGGATCAGCGCCCCTTGTTCGCAGGGGCCATGCGCCTGGATACGCTTCGCTAGCCAGCGGTCATAGCTGACAAGCGCTTGCATGGACCAAACCGGGTTGTACGGTTCGACCTTGCCAAGAGCCTTGGGAAACAGCTCGGCAAGCCAGGTGGCGGTCGAGGGCATCACCTGGCCCAAGCCTTGCGCACCGACAGGCGACTTTGCGTCGAACTTCCAGCGGCTTTCCTGGTGGATCTGTGCGGCGAAGGTGGAGACCGGGGCGTCTAGGCCCCACTCGGCCTGGGCAATGCGGGTCAGGTCGCGTCGGTATCGGTCGGCCTGGTCTGGGATCTCCGCCTTGGCCGGTGGGCTGGCGACCAGTGCCACGAGTAAGCCCATGCAGGTAGCCGCTATATATAGAAGGGAGCGAGAGCGCCGCATGTCAGAGCCCCAACGTCAGGCCAAGGACACAGCCCAGCACGACCAAAGCGCGGCGGATGCCTGCCATGGATTGATCGCAATTCGGGACCATGTCTGGACGCGCATAGGGGAACAGCGCTCTGTCGAGCCAATAACCCAGCACACAGCCCAGCGTGACCAGGCCGCATTTATAAAGGACGACGGGCAGCTTGGTTGGGGCGACGATAGCCAGGCAGAACAGCAAGGCGATGGTGATCAACGCCCAGAAGGTCATACGGGGCGTGCGGGGACGCCGCTTCGGTGCGGTGGAAGTCATTGGGATACTCGCGGTGAGTGGATGGCGGCGCGCAATGCGGCCAGGTGTTGAGCGGCGACCACAGCGTTGCCGGGTACATGGACGGGTGCCCGGTACTCTGCAAAGGTCGGCGTGATGGTTCTTACAGCGGGGCGCAATTTCTCTTGCTGGCGCACGTGCTGCTGGGTGCGGCCGTCAGCCTGCGCGATATGCAGTTGCACCAACTCCCGCCAGTCGGCCGGAACCTTGGCCCACAGCACCGCCCGCGCAGCATCATCACCAGCGACGAGAATGAGCTGGGCAAACTGGCGCGGCCATCGAGGCCGAGAGACGTTGGGGGGAGCGGGAGCGTATTGCATGGTGCGAACCTGCCGTTGGGGGAACGGTGCCAGCTTCGCGTACAGCGGGGATTGGTTGAGTATCAGCGGGGTTTAAGAAAAAGCCCCGCTCGATGGCGGGACTGTTTGATTCAAAGCAGCTTCATTGCATAGGTCGCCGCCAGACCCTGCGGCGCTCTTGCAAGTTCTAGCCGGACCTCCGAGGTTCCTTTAGCGATTTTCTTCGCGGCAGATTTAGGTTTCCCACCAGCAAGCAAAATCGGCTGTTGTCGTGCAAGTTCATCGATAAAAAAGTCGTTAACCAGGCTAAATGCACTTCCCCGTCCCAAGAGTCCTTGAAACAACACATCGCGCAGAGCTTCGGCTCTTTCGTAATCAGCATCACTGGTTGAAGGTGTGGAAAGCAGAATCACAGTTAGGCCAGTTATCGTACTGCTATCTTTTCCACTGATCTGGACGACGGCAGCAGCGCTGCCAACTTGAACCGTACCGCTCCAACGTTTCAGCCCATCAGATCCGGATTCAGACAGTTGGCTTTGTACATTTGGAAGCTCTGCCAACATCTGATCAAGATTGTGTTTGAACGCATGTTTTGGCGACTCTACTGCGGCTTGTGCTGACACCCAAACAGCCAAAGTCAGAAACGCAACGATAATTCTGGCAGCCTTCATAGCACTCCTCCAATGAGCGACTCTAATGAATCGTCCCTTCTTCAAATCCAAATAGATCGGGCTCATTCTTGCGATGCAGCGCCCGTTGTCGGCGAATGATGTCATAAATAGTTTGGTTCGCAAGGTCGTACTTGCTGACCAGGTCAGGGATCGGGATGTCGTTGTCTTTCCAGTCCCGGTAGATTTTGGCGTCTCGCAAGGCCCGCTTGAGTGCGTCACCCCGTGGCAGATAAACCACTCGACCACCCATGACCGAGCAAATCGCAAAGACGACATGCCGCGCCAGCTCGGCGGCTTCCACTCCCGGCTTGATCTCGACCAGGAGCTTAGCCTCGGCAATTTCTACCATCTCTCGCAATGAACCCTCCCAGCGGGATATAACCGTGGGGTCTTGCATGTTCGCCAACACCTTCTTGGCGTCCAGTTGATCGGTGTCATCCGGGAATAGTTCTTCGTTCATCGCTCAGGCCTCGCGTGTCGGCGAGCATCGTAGGTCAATGCCGCAACCATTTTCTGAAGTTGTTGAGGGTCCAGCCATTCCACGCGCTCAACCTTGAACATGCGCAGGGCCATGCCATCTGCATAGGCCCAGGAGCGTTTTGCTTCGGCGAGAAACGCCTCGATTTTGCCCACCAATTTTGCCCGGTCTGGCGCTGCCGCTGGTGCTTTGCGCCCCTGATTTTTAGCGGGTGCAGACTCCCACCCCAAGCGGGTGAACTCGGCCAGAACGGCGCCGATCTGGCGCGGGTTGAGGTCTTTGGCTGAACGTACACCCGCTACCCGGCCCAACAAGGCGCGGTAGGTCTCGTCATCCAGCCCCAGGTCTTTCTTGGCTATGTGGATTTTGCTTAGTTGCAGATTTCGTGTAGTCACTGTCTTGCTCCTTTGATCAGTGCCTGGAACGCTGTCGGGTCGTTTCGAGACAGTGCGGCGACACCATGAATAGTCATCGTGAGCGCATGCTCTGTTTCGTCGAACTTACCGGCGGTGCGGATCTGTTCCAGCTCGTTTTGGGTGCCGCTGTAGATTTCCATCTTGAGCTTGCTGGCCCCCATAGCCAGGCGCTTATCACTGTCGCGCTTGCGCTGGGCACGTTTACGCTCGCGGGCCAGGCGGGTTTGGCGCTGTTTGGGTGTTTCGTCTGTCATGGGTGGCTGCTCATCAGTACCGGACAACCACGTCCGGCAGACCGCCCCGGCATACCGGGGTGGTTTCGCTTAGTGAAGGGTTGTAGTGCTCGGTTGCCAGCGGCACGCAGGGACGGTGCCCAGCATCTTTTCGCTGGCGACCAGGTCGAACACCTTGTTGAAGATGCGGACGGCTTCTGTCTGCCTGGGCGCGCCCAGCGGGCTGGTTGGTACGCCTGTCATGTCGATGGCGACAGACGGCCTGCCGTTGTCTTCGCAGCGGTCTTCCAGGGTGAGGGTGATCTTGGCCATATGGGCTCCTAGCGTTGTTTGTGAAAGGTGATGTGGTAGTCACGGGCGATCTGGCGCACGTACTTCTCGCTCATGTGGTGTTTACGGGCAATCCATTTGGGCGAGTTGCCCAGGGCGGCATCGGCCATGATCAATGCCGCGTGCTTGCTGACATCGACGTGGGGACCGTCAACCTCGGCGGGCACTACGGCCTCCGACGTTGCGACCGAGGTGGCAGGTGCAAACAGATGGGCATACACCAGCGACCGCTCCGGGTTAATGGTGAACGTCGCCGGGGCGCTGCTCATCTGGTGACCGATTTGCTGGACCTTGCCGCCGCGTGCCAGGAACTCCGCAGTCAGGCGGTCTAGGTTGGCGCGCTCGATGTCGTGTTGCGGCGAATGCATTGGCAGCGGATCGCTGCGTGTATCGTGATAGCGCTCCATGTCAGGCCCCCAATGCTCGGAAGCCTGGCTGGTTGTCTTTCCCCAGCCGCTGGATGTAATGCGCTACAGCAGTGATGCCTTCGCGCTGGCTCTGTGCTTCTGGAACACCAGGAACAAAGAGCGTTACGTTGTCGAGGCGGGACAGGCGAGCGGTGACCGTGATGATGTCGCGAACCAGTTTTTCTTCGCCCTGGGCGAGAGCAATCGCACCCTCTGGGAGGGTGTTACCGAAGTCGATGCGGCCCGATGCGAAACAATAGGCGGTGATGGTTTTTTTCATCTCACACCCCCGCGATATCAAGGCTGATGGGCTCGTATTGGTCCGTATCGCCAACACGCTGATACACACGAATGTAGGACTTGGAGCCAACCACCTGGCAGGCGTCGCCGATGGCTTGCATGGCGCGCTGCCAGCGTTCATCGGTGATTTCCATACGGCGCAACGCCAGGACGCGGGCTGTGCGGATGTCGCCTTTTTGGTCCGTCCGGAAGGCGTCATTTACCAACGTGACCACCTCGGGACGCGCCCCGGTGGTCCAGTCCCGTAGGCATTCGTCAATCAACGCCCGCGCAGCCTGGAGGCGTTCGTCGAAAGCGATGCTTTCCTGGACGGCGCGCGTGATTTTGAAGCGCCCGTCGAAGCTGATCAGGCTGATATTCCCCTTCTTACCACCGATCTTGGCGCGGTACTGCTCGGCACTGAGTTCGACAAAGGCTTCGATATCACCGAAAGCGGAACCCTTGAACTGTGTCAGTACTTCCTGGATGGCGATGGCTTGAGCGACCAATTTGAGCACCAAAGTGTCCCGCTCCAGGTCGATAGGCTTGATCATGCTTTCCGGGATCAGCCGCTTTTGCGCGTCGACGCGGTAGCCTTCGGGAATGATTTGTTGTTGTGTCATTGCAGGGTTCCTCAGTGGAGAGTCGGACGCGACCAGTCGGCAGGACGGGCGGCGCTGATGGGTTCGCGCCACTCCAGGGTCACGCCCTGGAACTGCACGTTGAAACGGGTGCTGCCGGCTGAGCCGTGGCGTTGATAGCCTTCGGTGTGACCGAGGTTGAGTAGGCGCTGGCCGGACTCCGGGCTGATCACCAGAAGGTTGGTCGCGGGGTAAAACCCCTGCACGCGGATACCGTTCCCCTGCAAGCTGCGGGCTGCGGCGTTGAACACCCGCAGACGGTCTGCCAGTGTTGGGGTCAGGACTTTCAATTGCGTGCGGTTAGTGGAGGCGAGCATGGGCGTTCTCCTGGTTGCAGCAGTCGGGGTTGATTGGGCAGTGTTGGCAGGCGCGCCAGTGCTGCATGGCCTGCGGGTTGTGGGTCGGTGCGGGCTTTTCGCGGTAGCTTTGGCACTGATCGGTGGTCACGGTCCCGTCAAGAGCGACACACTCAATGCGTCCCAGGGTTTCCATCACGCGCCGCTCTACGCCCGCCGTGCTAGGCGATGCATAGCGGTTGGATAGGATCAGGCTGACGGCTGTGCGGCTCATGCCGATGCGCTGGCTGGCCTTGGTTTTGTTGCTGGCGGCAACCTCGGCAGCGAGCAGGCGCACGAACAACGGCACCTCGTTGCCCCAGGCGGATAGGTTGACCTGGTTCATCGGGTCACCTCTTGGTCAGCCTTGCGCCACACCACCTGATCCAGGTTCGGGTCGTAGACCTGGTCGAAGTCGCGCTGGTAGATGGGGTGTTTAGGGCCGCTGTACTTCGATGGAATCAAGCGGAAGCGGGTCTTGAAACCAGCGGTGCCGCCTCGGCGTGTCAGGTAGCCTGCCTTTGTCAGTCCGGACAAATACACATGGGCACCGAACTCGCTGATAGATACGCCGTTTACGCTCGCGGCAACTGCCGCCTCGGCGGCGCTGAATTCGCCAAGGATGCGCAACGCCCGCCAGATGTTTTCGGCCCCGGCTGCATAGGTCGACACTTTGCCGTTTCTGGTGACGCGGGGGGCTTCAACACCTTCGTCTTTAAGGAGGGTCCATTCGGCATCGAAACGACCGATGCTTCGTACCTTGCTGACAATCCCGGCCTTTTCCATGTCACGGAAGTAAGCGCGTACTGCTTCATCATCTTGGTTCGATTTGCGTGCAACGGCATACGTCGTCAGCTCTTTAGGACTGGCGTTTACGGCACGGATGGCTTCCCAAATATGCTGGCGTGGGGACTTACCGCCCACCATCACCAAATCAGCTCTTGCTCTTGGCATACCTCAAGCCCTCCGCGACGGCGCTTCGCCGGTAAACCAGCTGTCGGAGCCCCAGCCAGCAAGGTCGATACTGTCAATGCAGCGGGCGCGGGCTTCGCTGTAGACCTTGTAAAGGTTGACCGCTACGCGGCGTAGGCAGCCATTCACCTTCTTGCGCAGGTCATCCAGCAAATCGTCAGCAAAGTGCAATTCGGGGTAGCTGGACTCGGCCAAGGCGCGCAGATCGTCGAGGGTGGCGCGTTGCGCAGGCACCCACTCCAGTACCCGATTGTGTAGGCGCTCCAGCTTCGCCAGGCTACCGGGCACACGCTCTTCACCGATCAGGACGATGGTCCCTTCGCTGGCGTTGTAGATGTCGGTCAGAACGTTGGCTACAGCCTTTTCGAGCAGGTATTGCACATCGTCAATGAGCAACGGGCGCCCGCTTTTGGATAACTGCTCGGCGATCTGGTCCACCATCACCGACAAGGTCGGGGCCGGTTGGATGCTCATTTCGCGCAAGATGGCATGCAGAAAAGCCTTCTTGCTCCAGGTGTCGCGGCATTCCACGTAGTAGGCGCGGTGTTGGTTTGCGGCGAAGGCGGCGCCGACGCTTTTACCCAGCCCACTTGCGCCGTACATCACCACCAGGCCGGGCAGTCCGGCTGGGCGGTTGTGGGTTCTGGCGATAGCGGCGGACAAGAGGCCGACGTTGGTCAGGGGAACAATCTTGGTAACACTCATAATTCGACTCCTAAAGGTCTTGGGTTAAGCGCGGGCTTGCTCGGCGAACGCGAACATCTGCTGAATTGAGGTGAAGTCCGGGTGCTGCGGGTATCGGGAATGCCATTGCATTTCCTCTGGCGACAGCGGCTCGCCGCTGGTGAGGCGGGCATCGAGCTGGTTCCAGAGGCGATAGCGGGCAGTTGGGTCGGTGGGTAGGTCGAAGGCTTTGGGCTTCGGCGCTGACAGTTCAGCGAAACGGCGGGCGTCAGCCATCTGTTCAAGGCTGAGCTGCGCCGATGGCGCGGTGGTCGGTGCGATCATTTCCACGCGCTTGCCCGTCAGGGTTTCGAGCTTGTCAACAGCGCGTTTCATCTGGCCGCTTTCGCGCTTGTCGTAGGCCTTCTCAATCATGGCTTTCGGCATGTAGTCGCAGGCGTTGCCGTCGACCAGGGCTTCACCGATCAGGTCGCCATCAAGCGTGCGGACCCAAACGCGGGACGCATCGCGCACGTCGTAGGCCAGACGGATTTCTTCGCCATGAAAGCTGCGCAAGGCATCAAGGAAGTAGGTTTCGCCTGCCCAGGTGACTTCTCCGCGACGTGTCGGGCGCACGACTTGTGGGCGCGACAGGTCATTGAGCAGCTCGGCCGGGGCGATAATTGGCTCCCAGCCTTCGGTGCGTGCGGCTTCCCACGCTTCGTTCGGGCTCATGTGCCGCAGCTTGCCAGTCAGCGGGTCGCGGAATTTGGCGAGCCCCCGGTGCGGGTTGTTGTTGTAGGTTTCAATTTCGTATTCGACACCGGCCATGAACTCGGCAAAGGTCGGTATCAAGCGAGTACGGCCGGTTTCGCGCAGCTCTTTGCGGCCGATCCGATGCACTTTGGTGCCTGCATGTTTGTCCATGTCGGCGCCGATGTAGCTGGTCAGCTTCTTGGCCGCGTTGACCCAAATCGTTTGATGGGAACGCTCGATAAGACCGCGTGCCTGGCTGTTGTAGGGCAATGCATGGGTCATGGTGCCGCCGAGACGGTCGACCACTTCACGGACGGTGTCGTTGGCAAAGCCTGACCCGTTGTCGACGTAGAACATGGCGAACATGCCGTGCTGCATCGCGTCACGCAGGGCGTCCATCACACCGATGGTGGACTCGGCTTCGCCAATGGATATGCCCAGGGCTTTGCGTGTTGCGACATCGAGGACGGTAGTGGCTTCTGGGCGGTACGGCTTGCCGGTGCGCGGGTTCAGCACCTCGGCGTCGAACTTGTGGCCGTCGGCGGTGAATACGTCGCAGGGGTACATGCTCTTAGTGGAGCGGCGCTTGAACGGTTGCAGGGCTTTGAGTTCCTGCGGTGTACGACGGCCACGTTCGCGGGCTTCGGCACTGAGTTTATTAAGGAACCGGCGCACTACATGGATGCTGGGGCGTTCGGCCGGGTTCTTGATGGCAAACTCGGCATAGGCCGATTCGACGCTGGGCTTGGTTGGGCGCTGATAGCACGCCAGGAACGCCGCTGACCATGCAGGAAGACTCATGTCCTTTTGACGGCGAGCGGGTGCCAGGCCGGTTTCACCTTCTTTGCGGTAGTCGGCCAGCCAACGCTTGAGCGTGCGCTCGCTCAAGGAGCGGTCGCCAGTCTTGCGGTCGTTGGCGCGCTGTACCAGGCCGTTCAAATAGGGGGTGAGCTGTTCAGCTTTTGCCAGGGAAACCAGGGTGTCGATGGCACGTTGCTGGCTGATGGTCTGGCTCATACGCTCGACTTCACGCACGAAGGCAAGGCGAGCGGTCATTACAGAGCGTTGATCTTCGCTCAAGCGTGACGGCGAAAAAGCGTCACGCTGAGCAGGTATTAAATCTGTAAGCGGCGCGCACTCCGGCGCTGCGTCAGATACAGAAGCAGCGATTAACGCGGCCTGGGTTTCTGGCGGCAGTGCTGCAAAACGATACTCGACAGCCTTACTGCCAAGACGGCCTTGGCCTTCCCATCGTTCGCGTTTAGCGCGCAGTTGAATTGCTCGCTCTGTTCCCGGCATGCCAGGCAGACCTGCCAATTCACGGGCGGAATACCAATTATGCATGGCTGTCACCCAGCATTTTCTTAAGCTCGCGCGCTTGCCTGGTAGCGTCAGCGGCAACCCGCGCCAGACGGCCAAGCTCTGCGTTGAGTGCGTCGCGACCGTAAGCCACGCGACCACCACGCTGCTCAACCAGCCAGTCCGTTAAAACGTGACTGCTACAAACCTCTTCAAGCAGCGGCGCTCTATAGAACGGCAGGTTATGGTCTGTTCGGGCAGGGCTCGACCATGCGTCAAGCATGTGCTTGCTGACGTCGTCGCCAGACAAGCGAGACATGCGTGCACCAATTTCGTAACGGTCCAGATCGGAACCTTTCAGAATCTCACTGATCAGTTCACTGACCTGTGCAGCATTGTTGCCATTACCTGGGATAGCCAGAACTGGCTGTGGGACAGAGAAGATGTCTAACGTGCGATCATCCTTTACACGGCGCATGTTTATCCCTCCGTGCCGGTTTTACGGTGTCGAAGGGCATAAGCTGGGTTATGCTCTTGGCTAGAAGTTGCGTTGTGTTCTGCGCGTTGCACCCGAATACGGTGTGGAGTGCCGTTTGCGTTCCAGCGTTCGGGCCACAAGTCGATTGGCTTGAGACCTAGCGCACGGGCAATAGCTCGCTCCATTCGCGGATATGCGGTGCGCTTGGCGTTCTTGACGGCAGCATCTGTAACGTCAAGTTCACGCGCCAAGATAGCGAGTGACGTACCTCGGGTACGAAGTTGGTATTTGATCCATTCCCATCGCTGGGCTGGGTCAAGCGGGATTTCGGTTTTGTTCATGCCTAGCGTCCATTCATAACCACCGGCAAGGGTGGTTTTTTGGGATGTCTAACGTTACCTAGGGCATAAACATAGCCAAATATAACTATGTGGTAAAGCGAAAAATGGCGTTTCGCTTTCCATCTTTGGCTGGATGGTGGTTAATTTTGTCTATCTCTTTGATCTGTAAGGCTTTATCGAGAAAGCGAAATTTCGCTTTGTGCAGGGATGCCGTTTCGGATAGCTCAAGGGAGAAAGCGAAATGAGTGAAGGGCTTGCGGAGCGTATCCGGCAATGCGCCGAGATGGCGGGAAGTGGCGATGAGTTGGCGCGACTTACCGCTATCCCACGACGCACCCTTGAGTACTACCTGACCGGGCAGAGTGAGCCCAAGGTAGCGCGGTGTGTAGACATCGCTAAGGCGGTCGGCGTCGACATTGGCTGGCTTGCTTCTGGCGAGGGGGAGAAGTTGAAGGGAGCTGCTTCGCAGTCCATTGCGGACGACAAGTACGCTTACGTGCCCTTGTACGACGCCCACTGTAGTGCGGGACACGGCGCCTGGAGCGAAGGGGCTACTGTCCTAACCCAGCTTGCGTTCACGGCTTACTCGCTTCGTAAGCAAGGCCTGGACTCTGCGCAATTGTCCGCAATCCGAGTGGACGGAGATTCGATGGAGGGGCTGCTAAGCGATGGCGATACTGTGATGATTGACCACAGCCGCAGCTCGCTTGAGGGAGAGGCTGTATACGTCATCCGGCTGGATGACCATCTCTATGCGAAAAGGCTCCAGCGGCAGTTCGACGGGTCTATTCACATCATCAGTGAGAACAAGGCCTACCGCGATATGGTTGTCCCCAGAGATCAGTTGAACGACCTGGAGATAATTGGCCGCGTGGTATGGGCTGGCGGTTGGATCTAACTGACACGGTGTAATAGCACTGCACCGAGACGGCGTTGACGCCCGGTGCCAAAGATTCCGCTAAAACTGGCACCAGGCCAACGCCTGAACTGAATTTGATCTGTTTATTGCTTGGCGGTGCTTTGGCATCGGTTTGAGGATCGGCTCTTTCCCCAAACCCTTACCCCGCTTGGCCCGTCGCACTATCTCCCGCTATATCCCGCCTCATCCCACTGACTTCCTGCCAGTGCCATATCTAGAACCTCCCCACAGGAGTGCTTTGGATCAAAAGCGGATCAAGAGCCTCGCTTCGCATTGTGGAGTGCTTTGGATCAAAAGCGGATCAAGAGCCTCGCTTTGCATTGTGGAGTGCTTTGGATCAAAAGCAGGTCAAGAGCCTCGCTTCGCATTGTGGGGTGCTTTGGATCAAAAGCGGATCAAGAGCCTCGCTTTGCATTGTGGGGGGCTTTGGATCGAAAGCGGATCAAGAGCCTCGCTTTGCATCGTGGGGCGGTTCTTTTTGGATAGTTAGAAGGTGGTGCGCAGGCCCACTTGTACGCTTCTGCCTGCTGCCGGGGCGATGTCGCGCAGGATCGAGCTGGCGTAGCGCACGGTTTGGTTGGTCAGGTTTTCGCCATTGACGAATGCCAGCCACTGGCTGCCGCCGACGTTGAAGCGATAGCCGGCGCTGGCGCCCAGTGTGGTGTAGCCGTCGGTGCCGCTTTCGTTGGAGGGCACACGGCCTTGTCCGGCGGCGTGTTCGATGTCGAT
>Ga0196899_1000503_pt1 | contig 20127 bp, 32 predicted proteins | sample VirMetDEL_Sep_01_FD_169095 | JGI IMG/M metagenome (GOLD analysis project Ga0196899, IMG submission 169095) | Aqueous microbial communities from the Delaware River and Bay under freshwater to marine salinity gradient to study organic matter... | ecosystem: Environmental > Aquatic > Marine >... | reverse complement strand
CGTCTAACGCCAATACAGACTCTTCACGACTGAACGAGTAATAAATCAATCCAGAGTAAGTGACAAACTCCGCGCAGTATTCCTGATTGAATGTTCTCTCATCTAAATCCTGCTTGGCTTGCTCTATCTCTTCTTCAGGTACGTTGCCGCCCTCGATGGTGGTGTATTGGAATGACTCCCAATCTGCCGCCTTATCAATCCCTTTTGCCCAGAGATCGTAAAAGTGATTACGGCCTTTAGGCGTACCGATAAACATTGCACCCCCTTGCCGATCAGATAGGGATGCTCTTAATACTTCATACCATGCCTCTGGCCGCATATCAGCGAATTCATCTAGCACGACATAATCCAATGCACGACCACGTAAGTTGTTTGGCTTCTCTGCTCCCTTTAGGGCAATCACCGATCCATTGATTAGCTTGATCGTCAGGGCTGTTTCGTTGGTCTTTTGGATGTACTCTTCTGGAATAGTCTCAATCAGCATATTCCAGCAAATCTCTTTTGCCGCCCCGTAGGTAGGGGCAACATACCAGACGTTACGATTGTTTCCAGATATAGCCGCCCTCAATAATGCGCCAGTAGCTAAAAACGTCTTGCCGAATCTACGCCCTGCAACAACAGAAACAAACCTAGCCTCACTTAAAAAGATTTCACTCTGCGGCTTTGTTAATTGCATCTTTATCCACAAGGATTTGTATTGGTGGAATCTCTTTTACTGGTTCAACATATTGATCGCCCCATGATTCCCTATCCCTAGTCTTGAGATAAAAGATCATGCAGGTATTGTCACCATCAACCGCCTTCTCGAATAGTTTATTCGTTACCTGATTGATGCCTTCACTGCGACCCCTTTTTATAGCCTCAAGAAACTCTGGATATTCTTTCTGTCGCTCATATATGGTTGCATCGGACACACCCAAGCAATCGGCTATCTGCTTAACTGTAAGCCCCCTAGAGGCCATTTCTCGCGCCTTACGACAGGCTAGCTCATCAGGTATCCACTTTGGTCTGCCAGCGGTCATACTTCTGTCCCAAATAGTTCATCTGCTTTAAGTGTAGGCTCTTCTGGCTTTTGTTGCTCGATAATATCTTCCACAGCCTCATCTACAGACTGCGACCAATCCGCTAAAGCCTCGCGTATTGTGTGGCGTTGTACGTCTGTTTCTATAAGTGAGTCCATGATTGCGTCGAACTGAGCCAGATGATCTTCTAGCTCAAAAAATAGGCATTCATCTATCCGATTTGATACTTTGATTGATTCCATAACATACCCCTAACGTAGATGGATAGGGGCATTGTATACGGTTTTAAACGATTATGTAAATTATCTTAGATCGTCTGCGGCTACTGCGGTAAGGGAGATAAGGGTAAATAGGATAATGTAAAGCACTGTTGCCTCTGGTTGCGTGAATGAGGCGAGATTATAAAGACTTTTGGTTATGCTGAGAAATGCTTGTTTTTAATAAGATTAATACCTTTTCTGGTATATATTCTAATGTATATTAATAGCCCGTTTCGGCTCCCCAGTGGGCTAGTCTGGGTCAAAAGGTTAAGGGAAACCTTGGCCTGATGCGTAGTGGTCACCAGTGCATCACTCTGGCAGGAAGGGTTATGAACCCCTGACCGCTAGTAAATCAATATCTCCAAAGCGATAAACCCAAATAAACTAAAGTATATCACCGCTAAATACATACGCTTTACGACTATATCAGTCATTAGCCATTCTTTGATCTTACCCATTCTGTCGCTTTTGTTGGCGTCTTTTATCGCCTTGTCTGCGAATCTGTGGGCTTCTTTCATTGCTTTTTCTATCTGGTTCATCATTTGCCTCGCTTTTTTCTATTGCTGGATATAACTCTCTTAAACGCTTCCACTCATTAACTGCATTCAGTGTTCCCATGAAAATGCCCTCTCTATACTTTGGTATTGGCAGAATTCATCCCAAACCTTTTCCCTCAGAGTATCTTCCAAATAGAGATATATTCTACCCCTTATTAGTTCTTCAAAGTCATCATTGTCTAATATAGCTTTGAAGTCGTCTAATGCCTCAGACCAGAATCCGTCATCATCGCACTCATGGCGGTATTCTGTTTCTTTCGACTTAAAATAGTAAGCCAGCGACCCAGAGGGTAACGCTTGATATTGCCCGATCCGATAAGTTAAATCTAGCACCGCATCAAAGTTATCCGAACATGTATGCGGGAATATATCATCTAGCCAAGTCGAATGCATTTTAAGCCACGTATAACAGCAAGCATCTTTCTCACTGTCGCTCAGTGCGATCAAGTCACCATCCCATCTATCATCTCTTGATGTGACCCAACCTACAAAATCTCTTAAATCAGCTTTCATATTATTATCCTTAAAAAAGCCCCCCGAAGGGGGCAAGAGGGGAGAAACTAACATACACCGTATTTGACGCAGTCGGTGTATTCCATATGTGAAACAATGCTAAATATAAGAAACAAAACTACTGCCGCTACCATTGCCTGTCTGCTTTCTGCGCGTTTCTTGCGCTCAATTCGTGCGGCTTCTTGGCCGACTTTGTAAGGATGGTTAATCATATTATTCCCCTTGATTGATTGCCCCCCGTAGGGGGCGGTTAGATTAGATTGCGTATATATCTTTAAAATATGGCTTGTCGCATAAATCGTTAGCTTCAATTTCGGACATAACAACAGCATACTCCCTGCGGTCATACGCCTCATCATCATCAGCAAAAGTGATTAATAAGTCATGGTCTCCCCAAATCCAGTCTTGAATTTGAATCAGCGCGGCATAGGCTTCTGGATTGTCCTGCCCCCTTGACCCTGCTTCGTTTTCCAAAGTTTCTAGTATTTTTACAAACTCTTTGTTCCAGTCTTTCATTTTGTTTCGCCTTTATTAATTGATTGAGGTGTAACAATAAACGATCTACCGCCTAAAGTAAACTTTTCTGTATACAATAATCATGGTTTTTATATAACATTTTGCAATAAAACGAATCTGCTTATAGCTTTTTCGCATATATGGCGAAAATGTGAAAACATACGTACATATAGCAAAAATACGTACATATAAATGCAAAAATACGACACTTTACTGCGCTACATTTCGCCTATGCGCCACTCTTGCTCTTTGATCTGCTCTTTTAAGTCTCTGGCGAACTGGATTACTTCTTCTCTGTTGAACTTAGGCGATGCCCTCCAAGCCAGCCTTTGCATTGCCCTGATGCGCCTAGCACCATACGTATCTTCCATGTATATCCGATAGGCTTCTTGGATTTTGGTGGTTTTCATGCCCCACTGGTTGCAAGCAGGGCATTGGGGGTGGATGTTCTCTTCAAATAGCTTGAATACTATATGCCTACGGGAGTAGAAATGACCGCCCTGCATATTCTTATAGTGATCTACCTTGCCGCACGTTACGCAGGTGCAGTACCCGTTATCATCTGATGCCTTTAACCTAACCAACCTTTGTAATAGCTTGGCCGCCTTTTCAACCTCTTGCGCGACCGTAGATTTCTTCTTCTTCGCCATATTCCAACTCTAACAATAGTTCACAGTAGTGGATGATCTTTTTAATATCTTCCGCGCCATTTTTATCCCTAGTCGCGTACTTAACGATATTTCCGCGAATAAAATCTAAATTGTTCGCGGTGATATATTCTATCGGCTGGATCGCTAACTTGTAATGATCGCCCCCTTCCTGTTTGTTCAACGCACTCACTCATCTTCCTCCGTTTCAAGCATTTTAACTTCGCATGGAATCCCAAGATTGCAATAAGGGCAAATGCCATAAGCATTGTCATCATCGCCAACCCAATACTCGAGGCCATTACCGCAATCGCAAAACTGTCTAACAGCACTAATTCCACTTTTCGGAAAGTTAATAACATTACTCATCTCGTAAACTTGGCACTACCGTTTTGCGGGAATGCTCTCCAGTGCGATTATGATAGGTGATTGCATGAGCCGCCCTCCAACTTACATAACCGCCTCTAGCGGCATAAGCATCAGCACCCGCAAGAGTTGGGTGGCGTTCTACAATAGCCCCGCCTCCCTCAGATGCATCCTGTTCTTTATGGTGATAGTGACCTGTGTGTATATAGCAGTATTTGGCCTGACCCCACATAGCCCTATATCTAGGCTCTGCGCTAAACAAAGTAGGAAGTGCGGTATTTTTCTTTTTATGGCCGTGGTGGAAGCCTAGCATTATCTCGCCATGCAAATGCGCGTAATAAGGAAACTCAGTATCATCGACCTCTAGCCTTGGATTATTTTTATAAATAACCTTTGCCGCTTTTCTGAGCCAAGCAGAGCCAGACTCATCATGGTTGCCTTCGCAAACCAATAGCTTTACTTTTTTATGCTTGGTTAAAAGTATTTCGATACACTGCATTGTAAGAGATAAAGCCATTTCTATTAGCTTGCCATATCGCGTATCGGCATCAAGTACGTGCTTACTGGCGGGAGTTACAGCTAGTAATCCATCCCAATGCAGGAAGTCGCCCTGTAGATTTAAAATAGCCAACTCGCTATTAGGTGATCCATCTGCCATTCTGGTTATTGCGGATAAAGCCTCATGCTCCGCTATCGACATATCCCAATCATCACCAGTTTCAGCCGCCCAGCTATACATACCTAAGTGAAAATCAGTCAGAGTGTAGAGCGTTAATAATTCAGAATCATGACCTTTAGGCGGCTTTATCTTGGGGGCTGGCTTCCACTCGAAACCCTCGATGGCATCCACTATTTGATCTTTATTTAATCCCTTGGCTCTCTCCTGAATAACCCATTGCAGGGCTTGAGAACCATCTTCCTTATATGCGGTAGATATTCGCTTGGCTTCAAATCCCTCTGCGGTCTGGTGAACCAAATCCCTGTGCGGGGCTACGCCCTGAGAGGCGGCCTTTTCCTCTAATGATTTTAATAACCTGTCAACACTGCGTCTATTACAACTTAGCTTTCTAGCCGCCTTGTTAGCTGATCCAGTTTCAATAACAGCATCCAATACTTCGTGATGCCTATCTGTAGTTGCAAATTCCTTTAACACTCTAGGATCGATCTTGTCCATTTAACTCTCCTGCTGGTTTTGTAACCTCGCGTACTCGCTGTCATGCGGAACCTTCAACAGCACCCCGTTTTCCCTAGCCCAATGATACACGTTATCCATAAAGTGTACCATTTCGCCTTTCGTTAGCTTAGAAGATGACTTTACCTGACCTTCTATCAGCGTCTTGCCTATCTGAATATCATAAGTACCTAAAAACCGTTGCTTGAGCATCAGCTTCATATTTTCTTTGTTAGCGGTAGGCACTTTCTTAATAAACGCCTCCGATAACTCAGCGCACCAAACATGAAACAAAGCATTCTGGCTCAGTGATCGCGGGTCTTTGTAGGGCTCTAATTTAACGACTAAAGGCGCAGAGTAATCCCACGCCTCGATCCTTTTCAAAAGAAACGGAAGCCTATCTTCAGACTCGCGCTTACTGTTGATCCTAACGTGATCGCCCTGACTCACAACTTAACCCTCAACCACTTATCTGACATCTTCTGTGATTTGCCCTCCAGACGGGGCGAGTTTAGAACACGCAGTCTAGCTTCCTTGCAATAGCCTCTTAGCTTTTTGATCTTCTCGCTGGTAGCGGCAAAGTCTGCAATAGGATATAAATGCCTAGCCTCACAGAATGGTTGCCCCCTTAATCTGCCTTTCATGGTAGAAGGCACGATGCCATTGCGCTCATCATTTTGGAAAGTCCAGTTACTATATTCACGATAGCTGTACGCCTTGCCATCTTTAAAATATGGATGCTCGCCTTTAAAGGGGATTTTTGCTGGGTGATATTTACTAGCCATTGATTAAACCCCCGTCATAATAAAAGCCGCGAGTCTCTAGATAATACTGTTTCATTTTTTCGTAATCTTCACCGTCTAGCCACGATATATCTGTGAGTTGCATATCAATGGTTTTAGCGCGAATAGAATCTGACTTAGTGGCTGACTTAGCTTGTGGCGAACCGCCCCGATCTTGCGCCCTAGATAACCACGAATTAACAAACCGCTTGATGCCTTTGGATGTCTTTCTTTTGGTAGGGTTAGCATCGCACCACGACTCCATGGCGGCTAATTCTTGGTGAACATTGATAGCAGGGTAGGCTCTCTGCCATGCAATTACATCTGCTTCTTCTGGTTGCCAATCTTCTTTAGTATTTAATAACATAATCCCTCCTATTGGAATTTGTGTTGCATCAGTCTCGACCATAAACTCTCTATTGGCAATAATTCATCATGCTTTAAGTAGAGCCTATCGCCATATCCGAAATTGTGACTATGACACGTTTTTTTAAAGTTAGCGCGATCCATCCAACCATTGACACGCATGACATCTGGATCATCAGTTCTCCCCACCAGTATGCCAATTTGTGATTTAAATTTTTCCATAGAATCGAAAATAAGATTTCCGTATTCATCATTGGTAAATTTAACATCAATGGTAAAGTCCCCGAACCATAAATCAACGCCCCCATCTGTAGCTACATTAACGGTAGGCAATTCTAAATTAAACAATCTGGCAACAGCAAATTCTGCCTTAAATCCGTAAACATTAGCCTCTGTTCTAGATTGCTTTTTATTATCAAGTCGTGGAGCGAATCCCTGCATCTCGCATAGTTTTACAGTATCAGCACCCATTAATTGACAAGTGTGCGAATCCTGTTTGCTTAAACGTATTTTCATTTGAATTGATCCCCCAAATGTAGTTTTGCAGTTTCATCATCAACCTCACCGACAGAACTGGCATGACAATGGTAAAGATTTTCTTCAGTACCATAATACAAAGCATAAGTTGACATATCAGCTTTTTCCTGCCCGCCTGAATTCAACACTAAATCACACGCTTCTTCTTCATTATTTGCTTGTACTATATATTCACGAGTTTCTGTAATTACAGCAGTACATTCTATTATGTAATTTTTCATTTTTGTTTTCCTATGGCTCGGCAAGCCTCGCCAAGTGATTAATAAATTATTTTTGTTTAAACTTTGTTTATACTTTCTTCAAGATGATCCAACCCTTTACACCTTGAAAAGCATAATTTACAAATCTAAGGGCTTAAAGCGACTTAGTGACTTAATCGTATCCGTATTTAGAATCAGTAGCAGTTCCGTTGCCCTTGCGCCTAGACGCATTAATCGTTATTTCTTGCTCAGCAGTCAAACCAATCAAGAGGTGCTAATAGAGGGGTCACTCTCGTTCATGGGTTACAAATTCCCAATCCACACACCCGAATACTTTTTGAACCTTAAAAGATTAAGCGGTCAAAGTAAACTCAAAAGCCTACTTATAACCAAATGATATAAAATCAGTAATTGATATATCCAAAGATAAGCACAACAACTGTATTGTGTGTATCTTCATGTTCTTGCTTTTGCGCCATCTTAATACCTGCTGTGGCGATGTCTTAGCAATTTTTGCAAGCTGGCGACTGTTAACGCCTTTGCTTCTTTGGGCGGCAATTAAGCATCTGCCAGTGTCGATTAATTCCATGATTAAAAACCTTGTGTTATATTAATTAGGCGGGTTCCCCCGACTCGCAACCTCCTATGGTTTGCCCCCTTTCGAGGGGGCTTTTTTACCCTAGAACGGCACATCCTCATCTAACTCTTCCAGACTCATGCCAGATTGCTCTACAGGCGCACTGCTGGGCGTACTGCCATCGGTATAAAATACCTTTACGTTACCCAGTATCGGGGTCTGTACGTTAGCCTCGCGCTCTTCCTTGGTGGTAGATTGAGATATAAAACCATTGTTCTCATACTGGTCTTGCTCTTCAGTATCCACAAAGGTAGTTAGATCGAGATAAGTACCCTTTGCCCCTTTGTATAGGCGAGACTTATCTATCTTGGTTACATCGATTCTTACAGATAATCCTACTTTCATTTTAACAACTCCACTTGGTTTACAATTTCAGCCACAGCCTTATCCACCTCTGTAGCTAGTTTTGCGATATAGTCATCATCGCGCTCAACCCGCACCAAAACGTGCGGCATTTCAGGATGATAAGCAAAGAAGTCCCACCACCCCCTTCTGGTTATCCACATACAGCCTTGGATTTGTTGCCAGTATTTCTTAACGCCTACCTGTGGATCACGTAAGTAACTAACCATCGTTCTAGGCGCAGGGCATTTGATTTCCAATCCTCCCAAGCTATCCCCGTTCTCAAGTATCAAGCCATCAGGGGAGCATCCAAACTCCCAATCGGTATCTAAAATAAAGCCAGTTTCAAGAACCTCATTGCCAGAGATAAACTCATATGCCTCTCTAGCTTCTGGCTCTAATGCTGTGCCGCGCTCAATCCATTCGGTCACATGAAACGGCTCAGATTTACCTGTAATGCGCTCTGCGATTAACTCATTGATGTACCCATCAGCAGATGACGATGGCTTCCCAGTTTGCGTAATTAGCTTATTAAACATACTGGCAGATGGCTTACCCAATCTTGCGGCAAGCCACTCTGGTGATCCCTGCTCATGGTCTAAGATAATCACTTCTTAGCCTCTAGTGCGGCAACAGCGCGATCATAGTGAATCTCAAGAATCTGATCGACTGACCGAACCTTGAGCCACTTGCAGAATTTCTCACTATCAGCACCAGTCTCATCAAGTAATTTCTTGATGGCTATGATCTGGTCATCAGAGATAATCTTCTTATCATCACCCCGTAGCATTGCAGATTCAGCGTCATCATCTGCCGTAGGAATCCCTGCGATAGAAGATAAAGATACACGACGCGCATACGTCAGGGAGCTTGAAGCCGCCTGTGGGTCACGCTTAACCACTGGCAGAGTAAATTGACCTTCTAGCCATTGCCCAGAAACGTGCATAAGCCTTGTGCAAACTCCCATTCCATTTTCATCGGTGACTGGGAACTGGGTATAGCTTAGACCGTTATCAGCAAAGGGCTGTTTGATGGCCTTGATAACTGCCGTTAGATCGGCATAGCTAGATTTAAAGAAAGGGTTGGCACTGTCTTTAACAGCACCCCCCATTTGCGACTGAGCATTGCAGAGTGCATTTGCCAGTTCATTTATTGCGTCACTTGACTTCATTGTTTCGGCCTCCTATAGCCTGTTCTTTTGCGTACTGCTCACCATACCCAACATAGTAAGCATCTGATTGCCCCTCTAGGGCAGGATAACCTACAACGCAGTCGTACTCACCGCGCTCTAGATCGTTAAGATCATTTATTCCCATATTGCCTCCTACAGCAAGTGCCCCCTCGCGGGGGCGGTTAGATTAAGCCGCAATCGCGGCCTTGGTTGGGCGTTTAAAGAAGCCGAACTTGTCATCGTCATTTGACGCTTCGACAGTGGCAGAGAATGTGACGCGCTGACCTTTCAGAACATTGTAGTTCCAGTAATTTTCATCAGCATCAAACCCTATTCCTGAACGGTAAACATATTCATCTAAAATGGCTTGCGGCACTGTACCCCACACCTTAAATCCGCGATCATCTTTAACGACCATCTTGACAACACGTTGGCCGTAGGCAAAGCCATCGACAACCTTGGTGCTGATGATCTCACCCGTGATGGATTGCTTACCGTTAACGATAGCTTCTGCATTAGCGTTCTCAATCTCACGCTCTGCCGCCCACACTGCCTGACGAATACCACTGGCGATCTTTTTCCAGAAGTTGCGCTTGATGTGCGCCTGACGCTCTGCCTCTTTCTTGGCTTCACGCTTCTCAGCGGCCTTGGCCTTACGCGCATCAAGGATGGCGGGGTCAGTCTTAACGGTGAAGTAACCAAGACCGCCACAGGTAAAGCAACTACCACTTTGAATCCAGTAGTAGTGTGGCAAGGTGCCAGTTCCATCGCACTTGTGACAACCTCTTTTATATAATTTAGCCATGTCTTTATTACCTTTTTTGATTGATTGAGGTGCTACAGTACACCCCCTAAAAGGCATTGTCAACACTTTTGTACATATTATTTAAAATAGGTGTATTGACATTATTGTTTACTTGTTGTATAATGGCTATGCCATCACTGAATGGCACGTTCTTTAAAAATCAAAAAACCAAGAGGAATAATATGCCAACATTAGCGCAAGTTAGGAAAGAAGCCGCAAAGCACAAAGCAGAGTTATTTATAAATAGAGAGCATGGCGAAGCAGAGGTGTGGCTACCTAAAGGTCAACTGTGGCAGTCAACCGAAGCGTCTTGCATTGTGGTTAGCTTTGGCTACAGGGGGGCAGGCGTAATGCCTCAAGTCTATAGTCATTTGATAGAAGACATGTCCCACGGGATACGCTAACCTAACAGCCCCGCTTCGGTGGGGCATTATCAATAAAGGATAAAACCTAATGAAAACAACTTTTGAAAAATTAAACGATTGCGATATATTCAGAAATGCAGATGGTCAGATAATGGTCAAGGGACATGGCATTTGGTGGAATACAGGGAAGATAATTCATTGCCCTTACGATAGCGTAGGCAGATTTTACGTTGAGCCAGATGAACCAGTATTGAGATTATCTACTGACAACTAACCTAACAGCCCCGCTTCGGTGGGGCTTTTTTATGTTCTATGTGGAACTAGTATGACCAGATAGCAGGGCAGGGGAATCCATCATCTTCAGTACAGCCATCTAGGTGTATAAATCGACCCGATCCCTTTTGCTGTATACCTATTCGTTGTATACCATGCTTCTGAGCCACTCTAATGATCTCTAACGCCTTTTCTCCGCTGGCTAGTATATCTACCGCCTTACCAGTGGTATGCGCCCCTAGAACCTCTTTACGCGCTTCTATGGGGTGTTGGGGGCTTCTGTAGGCACTGGATAGGGCAAAGCTAAAACCGCACTCATGTCGAATAGCGTTCAGGGTCTCAAGAAAGTCTTTGTCGAATCCTTCCTCACCAGTATGCTTGCACTTTAACTCTTTGGGCTTGAAATAATTTAGCTTTTCTTTCTTAGGTGATTTAGCCATTTTACTTCCTCATGTTCATCAATTTGCTTGCGCCTTTGATCCCAAAACTAGCAGAGATCGCCACAAACAATAAATACTGATACCACTCTGGCAGATCATTTAATGCGGCAAATGCTTGCTCTACTCTATGTATTACCGTCATATCATCTACTACTATTGCATAACCAACCATAAAGATAGGCACTGCTAGAACGATGGTCCAGAATTCATCTTTCCAGCTATTGCCAGAAGCATCAGCCATCTTAGCTTCCCAATCAGCATCGTTCTGAATCACGTTCATTTTAGCTTCATGTTTGGCTTTTGCTTGCTCTGCCTTGTTCTTTAGGAATCCACCAGCAAGATCAGCAATCGGACCAATCAACAATTTAAGCATTAGATAAAGCCTTTCTCGATTAGAAATAAACCGATAATCAGGGGATACATACCCCATAGCATTAGTTCGCTTTTCCTAAATCTATCAGCACCATCATCTAATCGCTTCTCGATGTTCTGGTATCTGATCGCGCATTCCTTCTCATGTCCTGATAAGCGGATCAATGCTTCTTTAACGGTTGCCATTATGAATCCTTAACTAATATTGCTTCGACAAAGATTGAGACTTCGTTTTCTGAGCTACTGCTTTTCGCCTCGAAATGAAAGTCTGATTTCTCTGCAATCTTAAACGGGAGTTGGCGATCAAAGCTGACCTGCGATGTGGCGAATGTCGCTTCTGCAACTCTTAATGTTCTCCCAGTGTTTGTTTTAACCACATTCCTAAACGTAAGATATTTCTGGCCGTTGTTAGTACCAGATGTAACATCTATTCGGAATAGGTAGATCGAGTGTCCTGCGGGGACAGTGTAAACGCTAGATTGAGTAGTGCCAATCTCTGCCTGTATAAAGGCGTATTTAGTCCCGCCATTTGTAATAGAAATATCACCAACATTCGAGCCAGCTAGGATAGTGGCAGAGTTAATTCTTAAAAATGTCGCAGTAGTAGTTACAGCAGAAGTGCCTGTCAGCGTGACAGTCTCGCTAATCTCAACATAATTGGAATCTAGACCGTTAATTTTTAAATCCATCGTATCCGATGAAGAAGTAGATACGACATCCATCGCAACAGCAGAACTAGGGTAAACATAATTACCGCCATCATCCCACAGCGTCTCGAATGATGTTCCTACAGTGCGGTTAAAGCCGAATATATTTAATGCCCTAGAATCCCAGATATTACCTTTTGCAACATCATGCAGAAAGTTAGGGGTTGGCATATCTTCATCAAATTGATACATGGTTACTGCCTCATCAAGAAATCAATAATCAGATATATTGCATAGCCTAAAACTGCGATTCCTGATATTTGAATGCTATTCCAGAATAACGCTTTGCGCTTTCTTTCCTGCGCGTAAATTGTTTGCTCTCTTTTCTCTCTTATTTTTCTCCGCAATTCAGTTAGCTCAGTATAGCCACTAGGCCCGTAGGCATACATAAGCAAAGTGCGTAGCTCCTTTTCTTGCGCCTGAATTTTTTTCTGGTGAGCATATATCTGCATCGCCTCCTGCTCAACAGATTGTGACGCAACAATTTTCTTAAACAGGGGTGGATTTTCTGCCCTGCGCTGACATTCATTTAAGTCACTGACCGCCCCGTACCATCTACCAACTTGGCTAAGTGTATCCTCTACATCTCGGCCAGCCTCAATCATCCTTTTTACAGTACCAAAGGCGTTAGTGGCTATGCTGATGGCCGTGACGGGATCAATCATTACCAAGGCACTCCAGTGCTAATCGCGGGAGCCTTGCTGTCTGCAATCTGTGAAGCAATGCTTGCCTCAATAGCGTCAGCGTCAACGTCAGCCTTTACCCACTCAATGACCTGAGCCTCTGTGATGTCAGCATAGGCTGTGTAGCCGTCAGCATCTGCGTCAGGGGTAAAGCCGCAAGTGCCGTATGAGCTACCTGAGTGAGTTACAGCGTCATCGCCAGTGCCTACTACTTCGCTATCGCTAGCACGCCAGTGTGCTACAACAACACCGTCGTCAGTGTTGCGTTCTAGTGTTGAGATTGTCCAAGTTACTGCCATGATTTTATTCCTCTAGTGCCGCTATACGGGCTGTTAGTGATTCAATTAAGGTTTGTTGATTTTGTATTAATTTAAGCATCAAAGGTACAAATCTTTCGTACTGGACACCCTCTGGTTCTGGGGTTTTAAGTTCAGTCTCTACTCGCTCGCCACCGTCAGTGTAAGAAACATCAACTGTCTTGTAGTGGACAAGTCTAGGGTCAATTTCTGCAACTTCTTCTGCAATAAAGCCCCAATGACTATGCTCAGAATTGTCGTTTTCCAAAAGTGAACGATAATAAACAGGCCTAATGTTTAACAGAGAATCAACATAAGAATCCTGCACGTCTTCGACATCTGTTTTGTACTTGCCTGAAGAAACAGAACGCAAAAATAAACCGCTAGAATTAACCACCATATTAGCAGAACTTGCTGAACCGTTGTTGTATGTTGGTAGACTTGTTATATAGCCAGAGGAGTTGATTCTGGCCGCCTCACCAGAGGTAGTTCCTTCAGGATAAAAAGCAATAAAGTTAGAACTAGCCGCTATTGTTGGGTTTCCGTCGTTATAAGTACCGCCCCAACTTAAATCTTTACCGTCGCCAAGATATGCGTTGCCTGACAGGTAGAGGTCTTTGAAGCGAGCGTTAGAAGCACCCAAGTCAGTAGTGGCATCGCTCAGGCCACCGTCACTGTTTTTAACAGGCAGTACAGCCTTAGATGATGCGGCAAATCTTAATGATGCGTGATTGTCATCAAGGCCACCAATACGTATGTCGCCTGATACTGTGCCAATAGACCCTACGGTTGAGCCGTCTTTTAAGAAGTTAATTAGCGACCCGTCATTAGTTTTGCGGTTCACTACCACTGGTGTTTCTGAAGTAGATGTAGCAATTACTGCATGATTTGATGAGCCATTTCTTAATTCTGCGCCTGTGTTTGCAGTTCCACTAGCAGTCTTACCCACCAACAGGTTGCCATCGCTTGTCAGCCTAGCCCTCTCCGTAATTCCACCAGAGGAAGGCGCAGTGTAAAACGCAAGATGAGCATCAGAGGTATTTGAAGCCCTAACGCTCTGTATTCTTGATACAGATGTTGTGCCGTCATAAAAGTTTATGAGGCCGTGAATCTGGCCGTTGGACGAAGTGCCGTAGTTACCTAGCTGTAGTGTTGAGTAATCAGTGCTTCCTGCGCCTTTAAGTGCAAGCGTTGTCCTGCCGCCACCAAAGTCCTGCATAATGGCTGTAGTACCTATGCCCAAATCACCATCGCTTGTCAGCCTAGCGCGTTCTGCTGTGTTTGTAATAAATACTAGATTATTCGCGTCGCCACGTACACGCACTTGACCTTCTGTCGTGTCCGTATCCGTTAGCCATAAATCTAAACGACCTTGCGTTGTTTTAAATTTAACATCAGTATACGCCCCATCAACAGTAAGCCCATCCATCGTGGCCGTGCCAGTAACGTCTATGCCTGTGGAGGTGGTGGCTAGTTTGGCCGCGCTGTTGTGGTAAAGAGTTACAGCACCATCAGTAACAGCAGTCATCATAAACTCATTATCTGCCGCATTTTTTAGCTGAAAATCTGTAGCTAATATTTTAAGGTCGTTAGTGCCTTGGTCACTAATGTAACTATTAGACCCATCATGATAAATCTGTAAATCATCACTATCACCAAACGTAGCCTTGTCAGAATCGCCTAGAGCAATGCCACCGTTGGCTGTGATTTCGCCACTAGCAGTCAGCGTAGTAAACGCGCCTGTGGATGCAGAGGATGCGCCAATGGCTGTGCCGTCGATAGTGCCGCCATTAATATCAATGCTAGTTGCGACAATATTAGAGGCATCTGCCCTTGCAAGCTCGAAACCGCCAGCAGTCGATCCATCGTGAACGTGTACGGATTCGTTGGTAGTATTTACACTTAACTCACCTTCTAACCCTGTAAAGGATGCGTGTTCGGTGTTAGTGCCTCTGCGTCTTTGTACTGCTGTTGTCATGTCGTTACCTCGGCTTTGTAGGCCAAATTATATCATCATTTGAAATAGCATTAGGGTATTCTTGTGGCAAGTCTCTTAACGCTTGCCTGTACGTTGCCCATTCTGCCTTTTTCTTGTCGGTTAATGGGCTGTCTGCAAATTGAGTCCAATCTGATTCTGCTAAAAGTGCGTTTCTTAAATCTTTAAATTCATTTAAAAATAATTGCGAATCAACCTCTAATTCTTGCCTACCCTCAACTAAATGTTCGTTTTCTCCGCACAACAAATCTTTGTCAGATTCCACACACTGACAAAATCGGACAGGTTGATTAGTAATTGAATTAATGACTGTAAATGTTTTAATCATTTTTTAGTCTCCAATGTCCTTATATATGCCTCTGGAACAAATGCACCCTGACTTCCGCTAAATATTCTGCCATATAATTTAATAGTATTTGTTCCTGATGTTGTTGTAATCGGAAAAGCTACAACACCACCATATTGGTAATTATGTACTTTTTCTAAGCTGTTATTGTGGTAATAACTTAATTGCAAATATGCTGATCCAGATCCACCAGCGGCAATAGTAGATAAAACATCAGCATTTGCCCCAGTGCCAGTAAAGGTTAAAGTTAATATTAATTGTTCGGTAGATCCAAATATATTTGTTGAGGTTGCTAATTCTACAGACGATGGAATTGTCACAGCCTGATCTGCAATCTTAATTGTATCAACCGCTAAATCAGCAATCTTACCTTGAGTTACTGCAAGGTTATCAATCTTGGCTGATGTAATTACAGCGTCGTCTATTTGTGCCGCGCTAGTGATGACACCTGATGCCGCAATAAGACCACCAGTGATAGAGTTAGCCGCTAAGTCTGATGTTTGTATAGCCCCTGCCAAAATCTTATCAGATGTAATAGCATCGGAAGCAATAGCAGTCGCACTAATAGCACCCGCCTGAATAGCACCCGCTGTAACAGCGTTAGCCGCAATCTTATCCGATGTAATGGCATCAGCCGCAATAGCGGCCGAACTAATAGAACCAGCAGTAATAGCATCAGCAGTAACCGCGCCAGTTGATATTTCATTTGCAGTGATCGCGTCTGCTTGTATCTTGGCTGTAGATATTGAGTTGTCGCTGATCTGCGTACTGCTTACCTGACCCTGTAGATCGCTAGTTGCTACGCTTGCGATAAATGACGTTCCGTTATATCTGTATAGTTTATTGTCAGATGTAAGGAATACCTGCCGACCTTGGAAGTTGCCCGTAGTAGGAAGTGTAGAAACAATCTCTACTGGCCTTAAATTATTTGGAAATACATCCGAACCGATAGTGCCAGTAATATCACCAGCCGCAACACTAGAGACAAATGCAGTGCCGTTGTATCGGTATAATTTATAATCAGTTGTTAAAAATACTAGGTTTGCACCAGTATATCCTGATGGATTAGGCAAGCTAGAAACAATACTAATTGGTTCAATGCCTGATGCGAATGATGCAAGATCAACACTGCCTGACGTAATCGAGAATATGTCATCAGTCCACGCAGAAGTTGCAGAATCCCAGCGGTATAATTTATTTTGAGTAGTGTTATATTTTATCTGACCGTTAAAGTCACCCGTTGCAGGAAGTGAACTAACAGGCTCGATACCATACGCACCTGCCTCAGAGAATAAATCATTTACTGCCTGACTAAAGGAATCAGTATCGACAAATAAAGTAGTCGCACTGGCTACCGATGAAAACGCAGAAACATTACCAGAGTAATCGACCGATTTAACCCAGTAATATCTGAGTACGTTATAACCTAAACCTGTACGGGCAAAGTTATCCCCGCTGGCAGTCGCAATCTTAGTTGCAGTCGCAGAGTTGTTTACGATGTTTTCCCATACTTCAACATGAGAGTAATCAGGCTCAGTGGGAATAATCCACGACAAGCTAATTTCTTTCAGGCCACCAACCGCACTTAGGCTATCTGGAATACCGCAGGGATCAGTATCCCCTTCGGCCAATCCTGACAGGGTGACAAAGTTACTTTTAACACCAAGATTATTTACTGCCCTGATTCTTATGTTGTAATTAGCCGATGGGACAACACCAGTAATCACATATTGATTAGTCGTTACAAAGACTGAATTATAGTTAGGCTCATCAGTCGCCACTGGATCATCAATAGAGCCGTAATCCAACGTGATAGATGCCGCATTAGTAATTAAGCCATGATCGGTATTTGTAGTGTAGGCATCTGTGATATTTCCGTAATCAACCAGAGCCGACCCGCGCTGATATTGCACTTCATACTGGGTGACAAATACATCGGTTGAATCAGTCCAAGTCAATCTAAGAGAGGGCAATAAAGTCCCATCAGATGCGACTACTGTCGTAGATGTAGCGGCAAGATTAGTAGGCGGCTGAGTAGTAAAGCCATCATACAAATCAACCTCGCCCCCAGTGGTAAAGTCTTGCTGATCGGATGTTGACCAATCAAATATGGCAGAGGCTGTTTCTATCGCATCTACGTTTACAATAATTGCGCCATCAGTGGTTATGTCTAGTTGGTAGCCAGTAACTTCAAAAACTTTCTGAGTCCAACCCATACGCGAGTTGGTAACCATGATGTTATCGCCAGCCTTAAACTTCAGTGCGGCCAGATTACAAGGAATGGTTATCTGCGTTTGTTGTCTTGATTGCAATAGGGCAATCTTGGCGATTCTCTGCGCCCTTACGTTATTAGTCGTAAACGGCAACGGCATATCTAGATAGATAGGATCGCCATCTTCTGTAGAGTAGCTACTGCTAGTTATAGAGGGATAATCCGCTAGGGTGTAGTTTTCTTCTTCTGCTAAGTAAACGCCTTTAACGCCATTGTAGAGGCTTCTGCGGCTTTGCTTGGTCTTAACCGATATACCACCAACTAATACAGATTCATCCACTGTGATCGTGGGGGTGTTGTATTCAGCACCGACAATAAAATACTCACCGCCTGAGTAAATCAGCTTACCACCCATGCTCGACAACATGGCCTCGATGTTATCTTTTCGGCTATTTGCAGTGTCTACTACGCCATCCAGAACGTATCTATTTTGACTGCCACCGCCTGACAAATTAACAGTCTCATCGCATAAACTTTGAGCCGCTATCAGAGCCGTTGTATTGACGTTAGAGGCCGACTCTGCCAAGCCATACTTTGTATCTTTTAAGTAGTCAAACACGCAGAGAGCGGGATTCTGTGACCATGCTGTAGTCGCTGAGACAGGGTTATAAACCTTTTTACCTCTAACCACTGTAGAGATGTTCGGCAAGCCCTGCGCGAATTGATCTGTATCGTATTTTAGTCGAACATAGATATAGGCTGTGTCTAATAATTTATGATCATTAGTCCAGCCGCTGGATGCAGATACTAGAGTGCTGTCGGCAGTTGTTTGCGTACCATCATGGAAGCCTATGTGAACATAAGACCCCCAGTTACCTTGAAAACTGCCATCCCAGACTTTTGTATCGTTAAACCAGACTTGCTCAAAGCCATCAATCGCATGACCCGCTACAGCAATTACTAAATGGAGATACTCGTTATCAGTGCCAGTAGAATCTATATAAACAATAGCACCGCCAACTCTAGCGCGACCATAAATGATTTTACGGGATACAGCAGGTTCTCTGACAGTTACAGAGTTTCCCTGCATCTGTGCGCCAAGTGAAGGGGTTGGCATCAAGGCGCGAGATACAACAGAAAGGCCAGCACCAATGGCAAAAGCAGTGAGCAAAGAGCCGCCAAATAAAGTACCTGCGGCAAATGCGGCAAACCCTCCTGCGGCCGCAACTGCACCCCCTGCCGTCATCAATCCTGCTATTGCTGATACTGCCATTTTACTTTCCTAAAAATTTAGAATAAACGCGCTCTATTAAATCAAAGCCCATTCCTATCATTAGCTTATCAAAAGGTATGTGTACCTTCGTATTGATCATCATCAATGATACACCAATATCACGACAATAATCTTCTGCGAATTTGATCAATTTATAGCCAGTTGCACCCGCTCTACTGTCAGGCAAAACAAATACAACATCATTTACCGCAAAGTAGTGATCTTGATAATGGATGCTTTTATTGATTATTAAAACAAAGTAACCAACTAACTCACCATCATCACGCGCAGTAAATATGTTCAATATCCCTGCCGCATCTAATCTAGCGTATTCCTTCCAATCAGGATTGAGTTTTATCTTGCCCTGATTTAACGCAACAAGCCGCCAGTGTTCTTCCAATAGCGGCTTTATATCTTCTTTAACATTTACCAGACTTTCATGCTGTATTGTTATCATCTACCAACCCTTAAATCTGATCTACCTCCTGAATGCGTTCCTGCCGATGCTGGGGTTGGTCTGCCCCAGATAATCTCTTTCTCTTGAATCTTAGTTACAAACTCAAAGCCCTTATCGGAGGGATGCTCAATCTTTTGATCTTCACTGGTATAGCGTCTAACAAATGATCTTTCAAAGGCGATTAATTTATTCTCTACGCTGATAGATATTGTAGATGTCTCACCGCCATCGGCTATAGTCATTACATCCATAAAGCCGCTAAAGATAATTACAGGCGATGAAACTAGATCACCGCTATCATCTAATGCGCCTAAACGGATAGTCAGCGGCCTACCCTGATATGGCTCATCCCTAGCGATAGTGACCAGTGATTGTTTTATACCTGTCAGCGTAACAGTTGCGCCATTTGCTTGTAGTTCGGCTGTCTCGCTTACCGACCCGATGCTAAGTAAATCACCCGCACCGATATAGGTATTACTATTAAAAGTTAAATTGCCCACGCCAGACCAGAAGTAAACGCTACCAGAGGTAAACTCCATATCAATTAAATAGATCGGGCGTACTACTTCAGCGGTTGCGACCGCTTGCATTTCAGTTGATAGGGTGCGACTCATTATATGGCCTCGACACAGGCTAGAGTAAATCCATAAAGGGAGGCAGTATCAGTAGACCAGCCAATATCATTTGATGCCATGCGCCATAGACTTTTAGGCAATGTAAAATCTAACGCTGTGCCTGATGCTATCTCTGCTCTTAGTGGCGGTTGAAACTTTAGCGTCCCCGCGCCAGCGGATTTATCTTCTGTAACCATGTAC
>Ga0196899_1000502_pt1 | contig 20142 bp, 25 predicted proteins | sample VirMetDEL_Sep_01_FD_169095 | JGI IMG/M metagenome (GOLD analysis project Ga0196899, IMG submission 169095) | Aqueous microbial communities from the Delaware River and Bay under freshwater to marine salinity gradient to study organic matter... | ecosystem: Environmental > Aquatic > Marine >... | reverse complement strand
GGCTGCTAAGATACTATTTTTGAGTGCTAGTGGCAAGACTCAGACTCAATTAGTACGCAAGTACGGATTTAAGAGGGATACTATTGTTAGGGTACTGGCTACTTATGCGGATCATCTAGGCAAGTGGAGAGAGCTTGGTGGTCAGTTAGCTTCTTATTCTTATTTGAACATTAGTTCCTTAGAGGAGGACATGGTACAGAAGGTACGAGAAGACATGGAGTCAGGTGAACTTAAGCCTACATTTAAGGACATTAAGGATATTAGTATAGCTAAGGCTAATTCAGCTAGGGAGGCTTTGTTGGCTAGGGGAGAAGCTACAAGTATTAACAGGGAGGAGAAGGTTTACACTGACGAGGACTACAAGGAGCTAATGGAGAGGGCTAGAAACAAGATGAAAGAAGCTCAGGTAATAGATTTAGAAGATGAACGGTAAAGGCAATAGAAACAGGACTACTAATTGGGATAAGTTTTACGATGGGTACAATAGGATATTCCGTCCTAAGGAACCTTTTTACACGGACATCAAGAAGTACGAAAGTAGATTTAGAGGGGGAAACATAGATTCGACTCAGGGGCAAGCTTCTGAAGACGTGGGTGCGAATCCCACTTCCTCCACCATTGAAACAAAACCTTTTAAGGCTGACCCTATTAGGCACGATATAAGGCGAGTTATTTAATGAATCAGAACCTTGAATTAGTTCAGAAGTCCTTAGATACCATTACTCCAGGGTGGAAAACTGTTTTAGTTGCTACCGTTACGGAGAATGGTTTCGAGTACGATGTTTTTAACAAGATGGAAGAAGAGTACTTCCAAGAGAACCTAGCTATTTTATTGGCCTTAGTTGCCAAGAAGTCCTTACAAGAGCTAGAGAGAATAGACTGGGCGAGCAATTAAATTTACTGAACATCCTTTACTAGTTCCTCCTACAGCAGAGGAAATTATCTGGCTGTACGAGAACGACCTTAATCTTCTTAAAGAGCTACACAAGGCTCACGAGAGTAGGATTAAGGCATCTGAGGACGATCCTATTCGTCATGGCTTCAACTTGCCTGGATGGGAGCGTATAAAGGAAGGGTTAAAGGAGTACAACGAGTGCTTGGTCCTTGGTGGGAACAGATCTGGTAAAACTACAGGGTTCGCTAAGATTGTCATGGAGGCAGTGACTGAGAGCAACGATGGTCACTTAGTGTGCTTTAGTCAGAACGAGGATACTTCCATTAAGGTGCAGCAAGCAGCGATATGGGAGATGATGCCCAAGGAGTTCAAGAAGAAGACTAAGAGTATCGAGGGATACATAAATTACAGTATGCAGAACGGGTTCACTGCTAAGAGCTTTATCTTTCCTGATACCCGTACCCGTGTAGATTTCAAGACTTATACTCAGTTCAGCAACAACCAGACTATCCTTGAAGGTTTTGAGTTCGGTTTCCCTGATCCAGTTGGCCTGAATATAGGGGCTTGGCTAGACGAGTACCTTGGAGACGCTACGCTAGTAAATACCCTTAGGTTCCGACTAGCTACTAGGGATGCCAAGATGGGCATAGGCTTTACTCCGATTGATGGCTATACTCCCTTTGTGGCAGAGTACTTAAAGGACGTACAGACGTTACAGACTCGTTATGGTTCCTTGATAGATAAAGACGTTCCTATCAAGCAGTACAGTCCATCTAGGGATGCTTCAGTGGTTTATCTGCACTCGGACGAGAACCCCTTTGGAGGTTACGAGCGTATTGCTAAGGATCTTAGGGGCAGACCAGAGGAAGAGATACTTGTTCGTGCTTACGGGATACCAGTAAAGAGCATGACTTCTTTGCTGCCGTTGTTTAACACAGAGGTAAATGTTTTAAACGATGAGCCGAACAAGTACGGGATGTCCTTCCCTGACATATCTGACAAGCACAGGTACACTTGTTATCAGGTAGTTGACCCAGCGGGAGCCAGGAATTACGTAGCGTTATGGGCAGGAGTAAATGAGAAAGGTGATGTGTACATCCGTAAAGAATGGCCTGACAGGGATTATTACGGAGAATGGGCGATATTCGGAGATCCTAAGTGGCGTTACGGCCCTGCATCGAAGAAGATAGGGTACAACGTACAGGGGTACGTGGACTTATTTACAGAAATTGAGGAAGATCTTGGTATAGAAGTATTCGAGCGGATAGGGGATAGTAGGTACTTTGCTAAGGAGAACTCTGATAACGATGACTTGTTTACTGAGTTCGATGATTGTGGAATGACCTTTATTCCGTCAGATGGCAGAATGGAAGAGATAGGAATTAGTGCAATAGACGAGTGGTTCAGCTACAACCCCAATGTACCTATAGATTCAGCTAATCGCCCCAGGTGCTACATTCACCAAGACTGCGGAAACTTAATAGACTCTTTAATTAACTATAACGCTTCTGGCAAGGCAGATGAACCATTGAAGGACTTCTTTGACGTTATTCGATATTTGCGAATGGCGAATGGAGGAGACGGTCCAGACCACGTACTTTCTAGAAGCATGATGACAACACGCTCAGGATTAGGATATTGATTATGGCTAAAGTAAAATTAACTAAACTGGCAACTCAGTTTGCTAAAGACTTCGATTCATTTCTTGAACTGGCTAAAAGCAAGCTATCTGCTGATATGCTTACTGGCAAAGGAAAGAATACTTGGGTGGACGAAGAAGGTCAAAAAATACTAATTGACTGTATGTTCGTTGAGGAGATTGTTCCTAAGCATTACAAAGGCAAGGTATTAGCTGAAGCTCCTAATCCTAGCTACGTGTTTGCTTACATAGATGAAATTAAGATGAAGGTCCCAGTTGTTATTGCCAGGAAGCACAAAGGGAAAATGAAGGGCAAAACAATAACGATTGAGATGATAGAAGATGTTAGAGGACGAAGCTATAGATACGTTGCGTAATATGGTTCTTGACCAAGATTTTATAGATGAGCAAGTAGATAGACTGCTTGCTTGGGAAATTTTTGTACGCACTGTTAGAGGCGAAGACCAACAAGACATACCACCATCAGAATTGTGTGATAGAATAGGTGTACACAAGTGGTACATTAGCCATCTTCTAGAAGACATTAAAAGCAGATTTTATGCAAAGTGATTCAGTTTCAGAGTCACTAACCTACGTTAGTGCTGAACCAGATATAGAGTCCCTTCGTTATGCCTACGACCAATCAGTGGTTGAGCTTGAAGCGTACTTTGATCTGTGCAGAGAAAGTTATGATGAACGCCGTAATTGGTGGCCTGGAAAGAGCAGAGATCTTCGTAAGCACGGTGCTGACGCTTTCCCGTGGGAAGGAGCATCTGACATGGAAAGCCATGTTATTGATGAGCGAATCACTCGCCTTGTATCCCTCTTTATGGCTTCTTTGTCTAGGGCTAACATTAGGGCTTTCCCAGTAGAGGTTCAGGATGTAGGCAGGGCTAAGATAGTTTCTAACTTCCTTAAGTGGATGATTTCCTCTAAGTACATTTCCCGTTTTAATAAAGAAATGGAGCTAGGGGCTAATTACTTATTAGAGCGTGGATTGCTTATCAGCTACGTAGGTTGGCACTCAGAGGACAGGAAGTTCCTTCAGAGGCTAGACCTTAACCAGATTGCCCAAGTTAGCCCTCAGTTAGCAGAGATGATTCTTTCTGGGCAGAACGAAGATCAGATGGTATCTATGCTGCAACGCACGTTTGATGGCGTTACAGTTAAACGAGCAAAGAAGGCACTAGCTGAACTAGCGGATGTTGGATCTGCTGAGTTGCCAGTTGTTCGCCGCCAGGTAAATGCTCCAGAGGTAAAGACATTAGCTCCCGATGGGGACTTTATTTTCCCTCCGTATGTTACAGATCCACAGCGAGCGCCTTACTGTTTTTGGAAGACGTACTACACTGCTCAGGAGCTAGAGAATAAAGTATCTACGGATGGGTGGAATGAGGATTTTGTTGATTTGGTTATAGACAAATACCGTGGGGTAAACATAGACTCCATTGAGCGCGAGCAGGAAGGCCGTAGATCACTAAGCCTTACCGACAACGCTTACGAAGCTGAAGAGCTAATAGAAATAGTTTACGGATTTCAACGTCTAGTTGATAAGGAGGACGGCTCCGAAGGAATATACTGCACAGTATTCCACAAGGAGTTCAGTGGCAATGGTGATGTACCTGGGTACGCGAAGTTCGAGTTGCTTAACGGCTACGAGGATTACCCAGTAGTAGTTACTAAGCTATCTGAAGACAGCAAGCGACTGTACGACACGATGACTATCCCAAGTCTACTCAAAGGAATACAGCAACAAGTCAAGATAGAACGTGATAGCCGTATCGACAGGAATAGTCTTGCCACCGTCCCTCCAATTTTTCACCCAGTAGGCCAAGCTCCTACAGATTGGGGTCCAGGAAGGTACGTGCCTTATCGCCGCAAGGGAGACATTGAGTACGGGCCTACGCCTCCGTACAATCAAGGATCTCTTGAGATAGAGAAAACAATGGAGAGTCAAGCGGATAGGCTTTTTGGGCTAGATGAAGTGTCTCCTATTTCGCAGATTAGGAAGCAGTTCTTAGTGGACAAGTTCCTTAGCCACTGTGCTGAAGTTGTTTCGCAGTGCTACCGTTGCTTCCAGCGATTCGGCCCTGACCAGATATTCTTTCGGGTTACAGGCGTACCTGACCCACAAATGTTTAACAAGGGGAACGCTGACGAGAACTTCGACGTTACAATTAGCTACGATGTTCTTAACACGGACCCAGAAAAACAGGAAAATAAACTAAACCAGATGGTTTCCCTCCTACAGCTAGACCGCAACGGGAGGATAAATGTAGATAACTTGCTAACATTGATAGCAGGTTCAGTTGATCCAGTGTTGGCTGATGGGGTTCTTGAGCCTGTTGAAGTTGCACAAGAGAAACTACTTAAAGATATTACAGATGACTTATCAAAAATTTATGCAGGAATCGAAGTTCCAGCGCGTCCGTCAGGCGCTCAAGCAGCTCTGCAAGTTATTCAGCAGTACAGCCAGCAGCCTGATGTCCAGAAGCGTTTACAAGAAGATGAGGCTTTTGCTGCTCGTCTTCAGAAATACGCTGGGCAGTATCAGTTTGCTATACAGCAAGCTCAGAACGCGCAAATAGGTAGGATTGGGACACAACCAGCGCAAATGGGTGGGGTACAAACTCAGAATATGCAGCAATAATGCCTGATAATAAGTCAGTATCTGAGTACGCTAATAGTAGAGCTTTTGACTCTAAAGTAGATTTTATTTTGAAATCTATGGATGGCAAAAAAGTTTTTCCCACAAAACATCCTAATGTTGGTGGATCAAATGTAGTTACAACTACTGTTTCTTTTGATGGAAAGCATTTTATTCTTCCGTCTATGGTTGAAGGCAAAAGCTTAATGGAGGGCGACGAATTTATTAACGTAGCTAAAGAAAGAGGATTAAAAAATTACCCTTCATTTAATGACCCTAAAATTGCTAGTGCTGTTAGTAAGCTTATGCACGGTGGTGTTCTTGAAGATGGAACATTTTCCTACGAGCTTGCAAAGAAAAATTATTGAAAGACTAGTAAAAATGATGCGATCCGCAGCACAATGAACATAGAAGACGACCTAAAGACCCTATCTCACCACGAACATTTTGCAAGATTCATTCAGCTTATTGACTCTCTTCGAGAAGAGTGCATATCTGAAATGCACGAAGCTAACACAGAGAAGCTTCAACAACTTTCGGGACGGATAATTACTTACGACCAGATTCTGCAAATGGTTAATTGGCAGAGTCTTCAAAAGAAATTCTCATCTGTCCTATAGCACAAAAAAAGTGTGCTATAATTAGGCTTCGCCATCGCTCGGCGTTAAGGAGTGGAAACAATTATGTCTAACGAAGTTATCACGGTTGACGCTGAAACCGAACAAAACTCAGTGGAAAATATATCAGCGGAGGATTTTGTCATCCAACGCTTAGAACGCCTTCAAGGAGGACAACCTGAGAACACTCAGGAAGTTCAAGAGGAAGAAGTTCTAGAAGAAGCGGTTGAATCCGAGGAAGAAGTTATTCAGGAAACTGAGAGCGAATCTTTCGAAGAAGAGACTGGAGATGTTCTTTCACAGTACAACTTAGATGATTTATCTGAGGATGAGCTTAAAGATCTTGCTGAAAAGCTTGGTAGTAGAGCTGTAGCTCGCTTTGGCGAACTTACGGCTAAACGCAAAGCAGCAGAGGAAGAGCTTGAGAGAGTAAAACAATCATTACAACAAGATCCTTTGAAACAGGAAACGGAAGATGTCCAAGACAATCCGTTTAGCGATGTTCAGGATATTAAGTCATTACAAGAAAAGGCTAAGGAGATAAACGATATTATCGAATGGGCCGAAGATGTTTTATTTGAATCAGACGATTACTCCGCTCACGACGAAGTTACTGAGCTAGATGGCAAGAAAATGACTAAAGCAGAAGTAAGATCTGCTTTAAAGAACGCTCGCAAATCTAGGGATCTTTATCTTCCCGACCAACTAAAGAAAGTCCAGAGGAACGAAACTGCTGAATCCTTGAAAAAGGAACTTGGCACTAAAGCTCTTCAGGAATTTCAATGGTTGAAAGAAGAAGATAACGAAACCAGGAAGGCGTTTTTTAGCATTGCTGCAAACAAAGACTTGCAGAAGGTGTACAAACAATACCCAGTGCTAGGAGCAGAACTTCCTTATATGCTGGCTCATGCAGTAGACAGTATGTACGCTCGTAGAAGTGTACCCAGTACTACTTCAAAGGCAACAGGCAAGCCCAAGATTAGTCCTCCCAAAACCTCTGTTCCTTCTTCTGCTATGCCAGAACAAGGTCAGCGTAAGTCTTCTAAGGTACTACAAGATCTTGCTTCACGCTTTAAGAAAAGTGGCAAAAAAGATGACTTCATTTCATTACGAACCAAACAATTAGCTAGAAAATAAAATGGCATTCTCAAACACATACGATACGACTAATCCTGGTTCTGGTGTTTCCAATCGCGAAGACTTGACTGATGTCTTGACTATCCTCGCTCCTGAAGAAACTCCAGTCCTTTCCTCTGCTTCCAAGCAAAAAGCATCCGCAACATTCGTTGAGTGGACGGTAGACGCTTTGTCTGCTCCTTCAACTGCTGGCATCCGTGAAGGTGCTGACGTTACTACGTTCACCGATCAGTTTGCAGGCCGCGCTCGTCTTGGAAACTACATCCAAAAGTTCCGCCGCGACTACCAGGTTTCTGATCTTCAGGAAGCTGTTGACAGTGTTGGACCCGCTAAGATTGCTCAGGCTGAAGCTAAAGCTATCCGTGAAATAAAGCGCGACATCGAAGCTACCCTCTGCGGTACGCAAGATCGTGCTGCTGAAGACGGATCTAGCACTGCTTACGCTTTGCGTGGTCTTGGAGACTGGATTGACTCCGCTGGTCCTGCTGATGTTCCTTCTGGATTCCGCACTCCTGCTGACAGCATCCACGCTGCCGCTGAAGGTGCTTTCACGGAAACTGTGTTGAATAACCTCATCACTTCTATTTTCCGTGAAACGGGAACCACGAACAACCTCACGATGGTTGCTGATACTGCTGTTCGCCGCATTATCTCTGACTTCGCTCGCACTGCTGGCGTAAGTGGGACTGATGCAGACAGCGTTCGTACCGTTAACTACAACGGTGAGTCCGCTCAGATCAAGTTGAGTGTTGAGTTCTATCAGTCCGATCACGGAATGGTTACGATTGTTAATGGCAATCCTGACTGTATGCCTGACACGACCAACAAGGACTACGCTTACTTGCTCAATCCTGAGTACTACGGCATCCACGAGCTTATCCCAATGGGATCGACTCGCCTCCCGAATCAGGGTGGTGGTGAGCGTGGCTACGTTGATTGCGCTTTGACCCTCGGTGTTTACCACCCACAGGCTCACGGTAAGATCGAAGAAGTAGCGTAAGCTTTTGTATCATATACTTAGTTTTAGGGGAGGTTGGGCCAATCCTGGCCTCCCCTTTTTTAAACATGGAAATAATTACTAAGCTACCAAGATATTCGGATGGGGAAATAAACAAGGCTTTCATGAAAGAAATCCATACAGGTTTCAAGATGGAGAAAGCCAAGGAGCAAGATAGAATAAATCAAGCTGCCAAAGAAGCCAAAACAAACGTAGGTAAGACTCATCCAATACTAGGCAAGTGCGTAGCTAATATGCCTGCTCGTGATTATTTTAGATTAGTAAATAAGTACGGACACGACACTGTAAACAGTAGAGAGTTCTTACGATATTTTAATAAAAAGTTTCCTGAGCTAAGTCCAAATAGAGCTTAATGCAAGTAAAGTACAACAGAGACTTATACGACTTAATATCAGCTTTAGCTGGAGTATCTTCATTTACTACAAACGAAAATACTCAGCTTCTTAATTTTGCTAAACGCAGAATGTACGAGGCGTACCAAGCTACTCCAATGTGGCCTCGGTACTTAGTTGCAGGTGAAGAGAGGACAGTATCTAGTTCTGTAATTGCATTCACTCAAGCAAGCAAAAACGATATTGCTGAGTTTATACGCATTCACCGGACTCAGCCTTTCCTTAGGAACTCTGCTTTAGAGTTCGAGTTTTTTGTACAGTCAGATGGCGCTCATATTCTTAACCTAACAACTGCTGATGCTGACTCTGCGTTTGTTACTTACAAGAAGGAGCTTACTGACATTCCTAGTACCTGGGATCTTGATGGAGACAAAAGCACTCAAGAGATTCCTTTAGAATTTTTTTACTACGTTGCTCACAGTGTTTATGCTGACTTTCTTAGAATGGATGGACAGCATGACAAAGCACTAATTGAAGAGCAAGTAGCTGACAAGTACCTAGCTAATGAGCTAGAAAAAGCCGACCAGGTTATGAATAACAACACGGTCAAAAAACGATTTAATACATACGTCTCTAAACAATCTAGATAATGAACTCAAGAACCTCCAATCTATATATCGGGAACGTAAACCCGAACGGCACTCCAGAAAACCTTTCTGTACCTACTACTGGCACTGGAGTAGCATTTGCTGCTTTTCATACAGACACTGATTACGTCCTGATTGATATTCAGGATAATAATGTATACGTTACATTTGATGGATCTGCTCCCACTGCATCCAACGGTCATCTTCTTGTAAAAGAACAAGGCCTCATTGTGATAAGCAAAAACGCTGCTAAATCAGCTAAGTTTTTAGCAATAGGTTCAGCAGCAGTAATACAAAGCACTGAATTTGTGGACTAATGAGGACACTTGGCTTTCAGATGATTAACGAGGGGCTGATGCTTACTCGTGCTGGTTATCGTATTTTATTGGGAGCTATTGACTCATTGGGAGACGTTTATTTTAGGCCTGGTGGAGTGGATCAATATAAACGCCCTGGTGGAACAGACCTTTACTTAAGACCTTAATAATTAAATCAAATGGCAGACGTAACTCTTAGTACAAAAATTGACAACTTCCTAACTGAAACATCGCAGTTTGCTACAGGCTTGATTGCCAGTGCTACGCAAACCCAAGCTGGTGGATTGGCTTTAACTAATGTAACCAATGACATTACTACAGTAGCTAATCCAAACGATGCAGTAACTTTGCCCACAGCAGCGGTAAACGATGTAGTAAAGATTTACAACAATGGTGCAAATGTGCTACAGGTATTTCCAGCTGCATCTGACAATCTTGGAAACGGCGTTGACGCCAGCACAACCATTGATCCTGGCGAGTTCGGAATTTTTACAGCCAAGGATGCTACGAACTGGATAAGCGTTATTTCTACGCCAAGCAGTAAAGTAACGATTCACACTGGATCTGGCACATTGACTCGCTCGCAGATGAGCAACGGCCACACTAATTACGTTAATGCCGCTGCTACCCTAACAATGCTGGCAGTAGATTCAGATACCAATTTTAATGTAAAAACCGTTGGGGCGGTAGCTGTAAGCGTAGATCCAGACGCATCTGATTTGATTTACCTTGATGGTACGGCATTGGATGACGGGGACAAAATTACGAATCTATCAACGGCTGGTGATGTTGCTGCCATTCAGTATTATGATGCCACTGGTGCTTATGCCACTACTAACGGCTGGACGGATGGTGGAGCTTAGTCATGGCTGATGTAACATCGCAGGGAGTTCTGGCTGCTGTAGCCAGGAAGAAATTGCCTACTTCTATAAACATTGCACTAGAAGCGTATGCTGCTACAACGGCATCTAGTTTTTCTTCCCCAACAAACATTGATGTTAATATACCAGCAGTTTCGACCAATGATATTCTGATTCTTTTGGTTACTACTAACGATTTTTCTGAACCTACAGCTTCTCCTCCTACTGGCTGGAATAAGATTGTTGAGAAGGACGGAACATCTAGTAGTCATTCAACTGCCGCAGCTTATTGGAAACGAGCATCATCTAGTGCTTCAGCCACAACCGAAACATGGTCCTCGTTTTTCCCTTCGAATGAAGATTACTACATCTGGGTTGGAGCGTATTCTGGATGCACTACGAGCGGATCTCCCATTGATGCTTTTGGAACTGCCGCTGTTGGGTTTTCCAGCACTTGGAGTGTTAATGTTACAACTACTGTAAGCGACACGATGATTGTGACCATTAGTGGCAGCACAAACAGTAATGTTACACATAGTTGGGCTGATGGAACTGAACTAATAGACACTCCGTATCCTGGTAGCGTTGCAGTTGTTTCTATCAATGAAAAGATTGAATCTACTTCTGGGTCCAAGACTAGGACTGCCACGGCGAGCTTAGCAACCAGTGACACAATGATAGCCGTGGCGTTGAAACCGTAAACATGGCAACCGTAATAACAATGGGTGGAGTTTCCTTCACCATATCTGGAAACTACTCATGGGGACTAGATGAAGCGGGTGTAGCATGGGTTGCGATACCAACTGGAACTGATACGATAACATCAATTACTCCGTCTCAAACTACCGACTCTAACGGTGACTTAATAAACGGAGCAATGTTAAATCCTGTAAGGACTTCTGACGCAGGTCCAAATCAAGGCTTTGACGAAAGGCAAGATAATTACGATGCAGGAAGTGTAGCTACATTGCCAATAACAGTTCAGGCTGGAGACATTGTAATTAAAACCGTTGCAAAAGATCCATACGAAAATAGAGCTGGCGGGTTTACGGAAATTGCATCTTTGCACGTATTGTCTTCCACTCTTCCTTCTGGGGAATATCTAGGATCAAGCATTGGATGGTCTGGCAAATCGACTCCAGTGTCTTATACTGTAGATGTGGACTCTTGGTATTCAAGTAGACCTGTTTACAATTCTACTGGATTTTCGCTGCCACCATACGCAGATTTAATGGAATCTTTTGGACAACATTATCCATTATTTGGTTTTGCTTGGGGGGCCACCGATTATGGGTATCAGTCTTTTTCTCCATATAGATTTGGTGGTGGAAATGTTAATTCCCCAAATTATGGAAGGTATATAGGACAAATGATATCTCTGGTAATGGTAGCCCTAGCAACTAGTTATTATACAGAGGCTCAAACTAAGCAAATTGCAAAAACAATGATAGGTCATGGTTTGCAGTGGGCAGATCCTTTAATTTTTTCTGGCACTGGAGTTGGACCCGATGGTGGGCATTTTCAATGGCACCAACCTGCTGTACTTTTTGCACTTTATCTAACTGACAGAAGCTCTGAATACTCCGACTTTATGGCCCTTTCTCCTGGAAATTGGGATCAGGCGTTTCAGATTACACAAGCACTTATAGACAGCGATTTTTCACCACATTCATCAACTATAAAGCCATCTATGTGGAGAGAAAGAACTTTGCCTGCCCAACCAGGAGGTTCAACTTTAAGGATTCCAATAGCTGGCACTGGCGTAAGCGGAGACTACTATCAAACGCATATCCCAGAGGGAGCTATTGCTACTAGAGTTAGCGATGGTGAAACTGGAGTTGTTTCAACTACGTACGCGCTAAACGATGCGGGTCAAACCTTAACCACTTTAGATGTTGTTTTAAACGATACTAGCCCTTTTCTGGAAGGTGATGTTATTTATTTCGATGCTCCAAGTGGATGGATGAATGTTGGTGATTTTGATTGGGGCGTAAGGGGTGGGTTTGCAAATTTGGTTGGTCAACCTTGGAAGTATTCTCCTAGCGCTCAAAACGCGTACAGGGGACTTCAAGCATGGGCAGGAGCTATATTTGCGTTGTACGCCATTGGAATAAGGGACCCTTCAATCTTTCCAGTGCTTGGATATACTTATAGAGCAGAGAAAACAAATATACCATCTGCTGCAAACGACTTTCCATCTATTGTACAATCTTGGCAAACTATTGATGGATCAACATATACGGCATCTAGCGACTTTTACAACGCTTATGCCGATGACGTTTACTCATCTGAAGTAACAAGAGATTTATATATTTTAAGATCTTCATCTGCATCAATAGCTCTTTTATCACAATGACAGTAATACTATCACTAGCAGCATTCTTAATTTTAGCTTACGTAATAGCTGAAACACTAGAACGCTTACGTAAATAATGGACTTCATTCAAGCACTAACTAACGCAGGGACAGGCGGCATTCTTGGGATTGCTGGATCTGTTGCGTCTGGATGGCTGAAGATTAAAGGCATGAAAGCCCAAGCCGAAATCGAAAGGGAGATGGTAAAGCTCCAAATCGACAAGGGAACTATTGCTGCTGATAGTGCAGACTTCCAAGCGTCTCAGAAAGCAGCCCAGCATGAGAGTGATGCGTTGGTATCTGTAGCCAGCATAGCAGAGAAGCCTTGGCAGAAGGGTCTGTTGATATGGCACTTTGTATTTAAGGGATCTGTGCGTCCATTGCTGGCTGTAGGCGTACACATTCTAGCTGGCATCCTGTACTTCCAGATGCCTGATCAATACCAGGATGTCATTCTCCAGCAAATTTTCACAATAGCATTCGCTTACGGCGGGTGGTATTTCGGACAACGAGACTTAAACAAGAGACTATTTTCAGAATGAACTTACCAGAGGCAGCACATGAATCTTTCTTAAGGGGGTTTGGTTTTTCCCTTGGTGGTTTATTGGCTGCAACGGGTACTATGTTGGACAGGATAGCAGAACTAAACACAATACTTGGAGTGGTTGGTGGAGTCCTTAGTTTGGTATCTACTAGCCTAGGCATATATTTTGTTGTACTTGGAATTAAGATTAGGAAAAAAGAAACAGAGGATAAGTGATATGGCTTGCGGAAAAAGAAAAGGCAAAGGTGGTTACGGATCTAAGGGTGGGAAAAAACGCTAATGAAGTGTTTGTTTGATCTTAAAGATGCAGGAGCTACCGTCATGGCGATATTTGCCAGAGGGTGCAAATGCAAGAAATGTTCCGGTAGAAAAAAGAAGTGATGCCCAAGGACGCTTGCTACAAAAAAGTTAAGGCACGGTACAAAGTGTTTCCATCTGCGTACGCAAGTGGGGCTATAGCCAAGTGTCGCAAGGTAGGTGCTGCTAACTGGGGCAAACGCAAGAAGAAGTAATGGCTGTACGGAAGACAAAGGCAGGTGCTGACCTTAAGCGGTGGTTCAAGGAGAAGTGGGTAGATGTACGCACTGGAAAGCCCTGTGGTCGATCTGAGGGAGATGGACGGGGTACACCCTACTGTCGTCCTTCAAAGCGCGTCAGCAGCCGTACACCAGTCACAGCAAGCGAAATGACAGCATCTCAGAAACAATCAAGGATAGCCCAGAAGAAACGTCTGGGACAACCAGCAGGTAAACCTCGAAGAGTACAATCAATACAACGTGGCAAAAAGTCCTAAAGCATCAATGAGTTGTGGGCAGGTGAAGAAAAGCACCCGTCCAGGTAAGAAGATAATGAAGCTGTACTGCATAGATGGTAAGCGTAAGCTTGTCCATGCAGGAGCTACTGGCTACGGGCATAACTATTCTGATGCAGCCAGAAGATCTTTTAAGGCTAGACATAAGTGCAGCACAGCAAAACCAGGAACAGCTAAACACTTAGCCTGTACCGAGTTGTGGGCAGGCAAGGGTGGAAGTACTAAGAGTTCTCCTAAAAGCAGAAAAGGCAAATACTAGATGGCAAGGTACAGTTCATACGGAAATTTAGATAACCGGATTCAAGAGGATCTAGACCAAGGGTTCACAGGCTTTAACAATAAGTTAAGGCCAGATCAGTTGCGTCCAGGTATTTTGACTGAATCTAATAATGGCCGTATGGATTTGAACGGAGAGTGGCAACCAAGAAAAGGTATTGAGTTATTTTCATCTCCGTTTACTGCTGGCGTTTTTACATTGCCGTTTTATCTGTACGAATCAATTCCTGCTGTTAGTTCTTTTACTAGAGTTGGTGATCTTATTACTATAGATTTTGGAACTAATCCTCACGGGATAATAGATGGTACTGGGGTAAACATTAGTGGATTTGATTACACTGGGTTAATAAATCCTAATGGAAATTTTATTGCGACCCGAATAAGTGATTACGTTATTACTTACACCGTAACTGGATTAGATAGTAGTCCTACCGATGATGGACTAACTGTTACTGGCATGAAGCTAGACGCTACCGCTGGTAACTTTATTGAAGCTTCTTGCGAGTTCTCAGATCCTAATAATGATTCTGAATCCTATGTAGCTTGTGTAGCTACTAACAGCACTGTTCTAGTTAAGACTGCTGATTCAGGAGCTACTACTGTAACGCTTACTTATCCTGCTGGAGAAACTGTTCCTGAAGGAAGCACAGTAATTCAAGCCTTTAATAAGTTGTACATTTTCCGTAAAGGAGACATTGCAATGGAGTGGGATGGAGATATTTCTTCTCCTACATTTTCTCTTGTTAGCAACGGAGACTACAGTCAACCAAAGCAACTTACTCCAAATGATGTTGATATTGTTGATGGCAAAGCTACTGCTACTTTTGCTAACTTGGTAGCAATGAACGGTTTGAGTGTCGGGGATACTTTTACTATAGAAAGTGTAGGATCTCCTTCAACTTTTACAATAGGAGATCAATTTATTGTAGCCGAAAGAGATGATACTGCTTTTACTGTAGATTTTTACGTTCAATTATCTAATCAAAGCAATATTAGTGGAGTTGTTTTTCAGCAGCCAGTTTCTATTGGACTAGGATTTACGCACTCTCCTGCTCCTGCATTTGGAACGTATCATCAACGTAGATTGATTGTGCCGTATCAGTACGATGTAACAGGAACGTCTGGATCGGCTGTTATTACTAATCGAAATATTGTTGATGAAGTGCTGTTTTCGGATATACTGGATGCAGATACTTACGATAGAATTTACGGGCAGTTTAGATTTAATGCTGGTGCTGCTGATTTTATTGTAGGCTTTCATTCTTTTTCGGATGACAAGTTGGTTGTCTTTAATCGCAATAGTGTACATATTGTTGCCAACAGTTTAGACTTAGGAAGCTCAGTATCTCAGTTAATTACTAACGAGGTTGGTTGTTTAGCCAGGGATAGCATACAGCAGATAGGTAATAGTATGATATTTTTGTCCGACAATGGAGTTTATGGACTAGACTTTATTGATTTGTACAATCTTAGAGGACAAGATGTTCCACTGTCAGCTTCCATTGAAGGCACTATTAAGAGAATTAACAAGGAGTACGCAAGCAAAGCTAAGTCCGTTTATTTCAATAATAGGTACTACTTAGCTGTTCCACTTGATGATAGCACCACTAATAACGCTTTGCTTATTTACAATTTTCTTAACAAGCAATGGGAATCTATAGACAGCATAAACGACCCTGAATGGCAGTACAGTGAGTTAACTGTTGCTGGTGAAGGAGATAAGCGGTCAGTGTACGCAATAAACCGTAACGGTGGAGTTCATAGGTACGAATCTAGATCTGACGATAGGGATTTGTACATAGTTCAAGTAGATGGTACCGTTACTAATTCTCAAGTTTCCTCTTCAGTTATTACTAGGATGTTTAATCTTAATTCTTTAGATAGGAAAAAATGGAACAATTTTGACTTGCATATTCAGTCCAGTGAAGATAATACTTCAGATGGAGATTTGCAGGCAATCACAGAAAATATAGATGATATAATAGACCTAAGCAGCATTAGTGATCTTAATGGATCTCCTCTTGCTATTGACGAAGATGTCTCATTAAGGGGCAGATTCGGAAACAGAAGAGCTTACGGATTACAGTTTAAATTAACGACAACTAAGGGACGACCTAGATTAAGAGCATTAAAGGTAGCTGGAGCTACATCATTTAGAAGTTTAGATAAGGCAGAATAATGGCAGTACTTACAACAGGAAACACGTTTGCTAACGGAGATCAGGTAACAGCAAGTTCTTTAAACAATGCAGTTAATGATGCTGTGTTTGCTTCAGGAGCAGTAGACTCAATCTCTACTCAGTTGGCTGGCTCTGGGGCAATTATTGTTAAGGATCTAGGGATTGATACTGGCAAGATTGCTACTGGCGCAGTTACTACTGTTAAACTGGCATCGAACTCAGTTAGTACTGCTAAGATTATAGACAGCAATGTTACTAAGGCTAAGATAGAAAATTTTACTAACCTTACGGTTCTTGGCAATGTTTCTGGCAGTTCTGCTGCACCTGCTGAAGTAACTATTTTGGATGAGGATAACATGGTTTCTGACTCCGCTACTTCATTAGCTACCCAGCAAAGCATAAAGGCTTACGCTGATTCAAAGGTAGATGGAACTGGATCTGGAGCATTTACTACCCTCACGGCATCCGATGATGCTAACTTCGACTCAGGCACATTGTTTGTAGATGCGTCTACGAACTGCGTTGGTTTAGGGACCACTTCAGATATAAATACTCAAATTGGTGGTAATGCTAAACTAGGCGCTTACGATGCAAGCGGAGCTAGAATAGGCATTTGGGGCAATGGTGCCAGATGGTGGTACTTGCATGGTGAAGATTCTAACGCTTTACAAATTGGATATAGAGCATCTGGCAACACTGTTGATGGTGACGCTATAACCATTCTAACAGGTCCCCAAGTAGGAATTGGAACTACATCGCCTTCAGATACTCTTCATGTTGTAGGAACTGGAAGAATTACATCTGCGGTTATAACGCCTCTGCTAAAAAGTGGAGACGGTGCTGCCAATATCACGATTCAAGGTGGTAACTCGGGCGGCGCAAACATTGAGTTGTATGGAGAGAGTCATGCTTCATTTGCAAATAAATCCTTTTATGATGCAGAGACTCATTCATTTAGGACAGCAAACGGTTTGTCTACAAAACTTTTTATTGACAGCTCTGCTGGAAACGTAGGCATAGGGACTTCGTTGCCATCTGCTCCACTAGAAGTAACATCTACAACGGGTGGTGTAATACTGCCTAGGATGACTACTACGCAGATGAACGCTATCTCGTCCCCGACTAATGGCGAGATGATTTACAACACAAGCGTAAACAAGTTCTACGGGTACGCTAACGGATCTTGGGTGGCACTACACTAAAGTATAATGTATTTTCCACAGACAGATATAAACTACGGGATATACCCTCAAGTAGCGGTATTGGAAGGATAAGGATGCAAGAATACGAATACAACCAAGACGACGAAGACGAAGAAGACTACACCGAGGAGGAAGAGCAAGAAATCCTTGCTACCTTTGATGAGCTTGCTCTTGCTGGTCAACTTGATAGTGATAGAATTAGAAGGGTTCTTGGTGACTACGGTCTTTCTGAAGATGATTTTTCAATTCCTGAAGAATATATTCAAAAAGGTGATGATGCTTATGTTCCTCCAGAAACTGGAGATTCAAGTAATTACGATCCTACAGATTATTCTATTTACGAAACTGGACTTAATGTTGAAGATGGATCAATTATAGATGCCGATGTTTTTGGCAATGATTTAGGGGGTATTGATATGGAAGGAATTTATGGTGGATATGGCGGAACAAGGCCAACACAAGGAGGTGGCGATAGTCCATATGACAGAATGGGTCAAGGTGTTAGTCTTTTGGATCAAGTTGTACAGAATGGACTTACCCTTGGACAGATTTTAGATTCTCTTAGGAACCAAATAACGAACCAAGAAGGTCCACAAGGAGAGCAAGGTTTACAAGGAGAACAAGGCATCCAGGGTGAACGTGGAGAGCAAGGGCTTCAGGGTATCCAAGGCGAAAGAGGCGAACAAGGCTTGCAAGGCATTCAAGGAGAACGTGGGGAACAGGGACTGCAAGGACTACAAGGTATACAAGGTATCCAAGGACTGCAAGGACTGCAAGGACTGCAAGGTATCCAGGGTTTACAAGGATTGCAAGGTGAACGTGGCTTACAGGGCGAACAAGGTTTGCAAGGTTTACAAGGCTTGCAAGGGGAACAAGGTTTACAAGGCTTACAAGGAGAGCAAGGCTTGCAAGGTGAACGTGGAGAACGTGGTGAAAGAGGAGAAAGAGGAGCTACTGGAACATTCGATGTTTCAAACTTACAAGCCCTTTTACCTTATCTTACTCCTGATGAAATCCAAGCTTTTGAAGCAAGACAAGTTCCTGGCATATATCCAACAGCAATAGGATCTCTTCCTCAGGCTACATCATTTATTCAGTCTATGCTGGACTTGGATCGGGTTGTGTCTCCTCAGCAAGCAGAGACTGCACTTGGTCTTTATCGCCAGATTACTGGTGGAGTACGTGAAGCCCAAAGCCCGTTGATGAAATCACTTGCTCGTAGGGCTGAGATGCAAGGAGTAGAAGCTGAAAGGCTTATGGGTCCGTTATCTTTCCTTCAGGCTCGCGATGCTACTCAAGCTGGTTATGGTCAAGCTGCTGCACTTGGCAGAACATTAGACCCTGCTCTTCGTGAACAGCAAGCAGGACGTTTGCGTGAAGAACAAAGGAATGTAAACTTGCAACTTGCAAGCAATCTTCTTGGTCAGCAAAGAGCTACTGCTGGATTGATGGCAGATATTGAGTCTGGTATTTATGGCAGAATGGCTCCTGATATTGGAGTAGATCCTGGACAAATCCTTGGAATTGCTGGAACTGATATTCAGAATGTCCTTGGTGAACAGGCTGCTAGACAGTACTCTGAAGCTATTAGAGAAGGCGCTCGAAGAGAACAGCAGGGTCAGCTACTTCAAACTGGTATTAGTTTACTTCCTAAGGACTTTATTAGTTTTGGAGGGACTGAAAGACAAGGTGGATTTACTATTCCTGGCACTGGAATAAATATAGGTGGAATAAACATTTAATTATCATGGCACTTAAATCATCATCACCCCTTAATCTTGCTGCACTTCGCCAAGATTACTCTATGCTTCCTAAGATAGCTGCTGTTAAAGCTCAGGCTAATCAGCAAATGATTAGTGCTATACCTTCTGGCCTTGAAAAGCGGAAGGAAAGAATACAGAAGAAAGAACTTGGAGAAGCCGCTACAAAAATGCTTGAGCCTTTATTGAATAGGCCTATGGCAAAAAGATTGTACGGTGATCTTAACGCTGAAGAAATACGTAAGCTTATTGGTGATGATCGCAAAGTAATACAACTTGCTGATTCAATCTATAAAGCTGAACAAGCAGAAGCAGAAACTAAAAGAAAAATTCAATTAGAGCGACTTGAAATCCTTAAAGACAAAGAATATCTTAAGGGGTTAGAAGAACAAAGAGACGCTAGAGAAAGGCAATTTAAATCTACTGAACTTCTTAATCGTGGTGTTCTGTCTGTTTTGAGAGGAAAAGGAATACCTGAAGATATTCTTTCTTCTGGAAAACTTACTGCTCGTGATTTAGATCAATTACTTAAGAGTCAAAAGGAATTAACTCCTGCTGAAGTTAAAGCTGCAGAAAAGGGTGGTTTTGAAATTTTGTACGTTGATAATAAAGTTTATGGATATAGGGCGTTACCAAAAGAAGGGGAGGCACTTACTGCTTTCCAAAAAGACCAACAATACAGGCTTCAAAAATACAACGAAATAGCTGATCTTCTTGAAAAAGGAGATGAAGCTATGGCTATTAGACTTTTTAATTCTATACCAGATCTTAAACTTCCTGGCGATGAAGATCCAACAGCAGAAAATATAGCTCTTTACGTACAAGCTGGTATTAGGAAAGAATCTGAACCCGATGAGGATAAAGATGACGAAAATTCTGACGATCCTTTTGCTGGATTTGAAATAA
>Ga0196899_1000501_pt1 | contig 20184 bp, 18 predicted proteins | sample VirMetDEL_Sep_01_FD_169095 | JGI IMG/M metagenome (GOLD analysis project Ga0196899, IMG submission 169095) | Aqueous microbial communities from the Delaware River and Bay under freshwater to marine salinity gradient to study organic matter... | ecosystem: Environmental > Aquatic > Marine >... | reverse complement strand
ATAACTAGACTTATAAATAAAAATAAAGTAATCAAAGTAACAAGACGTATTTATAAACTTAAATAAAAGTAAAGGATAAGTAATGAAAACAATTACACTCAAAGTGGAAATGAATCCAATGGTGAAAGAAGATGATGGTAGAGTATATTCAACATATGGGTTCTGATCTTACTGTAGTGAATGCAGCAAGGGTCAGTTTTAAAAAAGAAAGAGAAGCAGAAGATTGGGAGTATCTAGATTTAGGACAAGCGTCTGGTTACTTTGTAGCTGTCTTAAATGAAAAAGATCAGAAGCTTATTAAGTATCTAGCAAAGCATAATCACTGGACACCCTTTGGTCATTGCCAAGTTACATTCCGTATCAAGGCACCTATCTTTGTAGCCCGTCAGTTAGGTAAGCATCAAGTTGGTATGGTGTGGAATGAGGTATCACGTAGGTATGTCGATAGTGAGCCTGAGTTCTATGAGCCTGAAGTGTGGCGTAAGAAGGCAGATAATGTAAAACAGGGGTCACTTAATAGTGGTCTAACGGAACATGAAGTTAACATTACTCTGTATGAAGAAGATGATCCTGTTATATCAACACCTAAAGAATTACAACAGGATTCAATGTTATTATATGAACATCTATTACAAATAGGTATTTGTCCTGAACAAGCCCGTATGGTTCTCCCTCAGTCCATGTATACCGAATGGTACTGGACAGGATCGTTAGCAGCATGGGCTAGAGTGTGTAAGCTACGGCTTGATCCGCATTCTCAGCAAGAAACGCGGAGAATAGCGGAGTTAATCTCCGCAAAGTGTGAAAAGATTTGGCCTGTATCTTGGAAGGAACTTATGAGTTAAGTACGATAATTTAAGAGTATCGGAAGTAACACATATTAGGAGTTACAAAATGAATTACTGTGACACATGCAAAGACCATGAAGAGGTGACGATATGAGTATTGATGATGACTGGGAACGTCACACCCCCATAAACGAACTTAAAGAAGTACTATGGAAAGCAGCAAATAAGCACCATGAAAGTACGGTAAGTTATTCTTCGCAGCAGAACAGCATGGATGCTTACTATACTAAACTGGCTTTGGCCGCTTTAGAATGGTTTGAAGGAGAGTAAAGAAAATGGATACTATTGATATTCTTAAAAAGAACATCTACGATCTACAGCTATCTTTGGTAAGGGCTTATAAAAGAATTAAAGACCTAACTAATAAAACTTCCATTGTTACTAAACAGTGGGGATATTATGAAGTTTATGATGATAAGTTAGGAGATGATAGTGAAAAAGTTAAGCTTAAAAAACTTGTTGTCTACCCTGGTAAAAAACTTTCTATGCAGAGACATAAAAATCGTGCAGAGCTTTGGTTCTGTGTTGAAGGAGTTGCCGACGTTTACTCGCTCGACGTAAGGGGAAACATCATCGAAACTTTTAACTTGACACCGGGTGAGACTGTGACTATCCTGCCGGAAGAGTGGCACAGGCTTACTAATAATACATCTCATAAAGTGGTAATCATAGAAATTCAATATGGTAAAGAATGTGAGGAGAATGACATTGAGCGATATGTTTAATGATAGTGAAGCAAAGGAAATAGAAAATTATTGTAACGCTGTGTTTAATGGATTGAGAAAGACGAACGCTAAAGAACGAGTACAAAGTCCACATATGGATGGAAGACAAGTTAATCTTCAAGGACTAGCAGCGGAGATTTGGTTTAAGAAGAAACATAAAATTCCATATGATTTATCCATCATTGATGATAAACCAAGGTCATATCTAAATGACATTGATGTTAAAGTAAACGGAAAGATATTTGAATTGAAACAAACAGCTTACGAGAATGGCTGTTTATTTTTAAGACATGTAGATTGGTATGGTAAACCAATGAAGTTTATCGCTGATGTATATGTTCTTATTATCGGTAGCTTTCCAAACTATAAGAATGATTTATTTATAACTCGTGAAGAGTTTGTATCATTAAATCAAAAACCTAGAATGCACAAACGTATTGGAAAATACGGGTTCTTTGTAGAACAATCCGACATGCATGAAACAATTGAAGAGGCTATGCAATACAATGTCATCAGAAATAGTCAAGTCTCACCAACCATGTCCTGACTGTGGAAGCAGTGACGCCTTAGCGTACTACCCTGAAAATACTTACTGCTTTTCCTGTAAAGCACATAGACATCTAAAATCTACAGGAGAAGTAGATCATTCAATTCCAGTAACCTACATTGAAAAAGGAACCTTTAAACCTATGGCTACTGTTCAACAACAATTTAACTCTGATCGTTTAAATTTTTCTCCAATCATTGATCGTAAGATTGATGTAGATACTTGTAGAAAGTATGGAGTAAAACAAGGAACAACCAATGGAAAAGCCTGTCATGTTTATCCTTACTACGACAAGGACACAAAGGAACACATTGTAAACAAGATTAGAATTGTAGATACAAAAGAGTTCTTCTCAGAAGGAGAGAAGCATAAAAAGACAGGGCTGTTTGGTCAGCATCTTTTCTCGGAAGGTGGTAAGTTTATTACAATTACAGAAGGCGAACTTGATTGCCTTGCTGCTTATCAAATGATGGGTAGTAAATGGCCTGTCATCTCTATACGAAATGGAGCAGCATCTGCTCTTAATGAAATTAAGCACAATCTAGATTATCTAGGATCATTCCAACATGTCGTACTTTGTTTCGATAATGATGAGCCTGGAATAAAGGCAACAAGAGAAATAGCTAATCTTCTTGAGCCTGGGCGTTGTAAGATCATGCATCTATCAAAGAAGGATGCCTGTGAATATCTGATGCATGGACAGACACAAAAGTTTGTACAGGACTTTTGGAATGCTAGAACCTATACACCAGAAGGTATTCTATGTGGACCTGATATTGAAAAGATTCTATTCTCTGAGGAGAAGATTGAAAGCTATCCGTATCCTTGGGACAGTTTGAATAGTATGACCTACGGTATGCGTAGAGGTGAGCTTGTTCTTGTTACAGCCGGTAGCGGTATTGGTAAGTCAAGTGTTATGCGTGAACTTGCACATTATCTAATGAAGACTGCTAATGAAAAAGTAGGCTGCTTGTTTCTTGAAGAGTCTGTACGTAAGACTAGTGATGGTATTCTATCTATTGAAGCTGATAAGAAGTTTCATATACCAGCATCTGAGCAAAATGTTTGGACACAGGAAGAGCGTAAACAAGCATATGAAGATATGAACAGACTAGAGAATGCTGTGTTCTGGAACCACTTTGGTTCGACAAGTTTAGATAATCTACTTAGCCGTATTAGATATATGGCAAAGGGACTAGACTGTAAGTACATTATTCTAGATCATATTTCAATTGTTGTATATGATTTAGGTGATGAACGTAAAGCAATTGATACGGCTATGTTGAAGCTCCGTACACTTGTACAGGAGTTGAATATCCATCTCATGGTTGTCTGTCATCTTAGCAGACCTAGCGGTACAGGGCATGAAGAAGGCGCATCTGTAAGCCTCAAGGAGCTACGAGGAAGCCATAGTCTAGCACAGTTGCCTGACATGATCTTCGCACTTGAACGTAACAACCAAGCGGTAAGTGAACAGGAACGTAGCCGTACTCTAATTCGTATTTTGAAGAACCGTTTCTCCGGTGAAACAGGACCAGTAACTATGCTTCTATGGAACAAGAACAATGGTCGTTTGACAGAGGTGCCAATTGATGATAGTAGTATTCTAGAGAATGTAGATGGTCTAGGAGAACTTCACGATGATAGAGAATTTGATTAATGATAGAAGGGTTGTTGTATTTGATATTGAAACTGATGGGCTTCTAGATACCGTATCAACAATTTTTTGCATCGTTTGCAAAGAGTACCCATCAAAAACAACGACCGTGTTTCGTGGTGACGAGTGTTATAAGGAGTTTCTTGAATACGTAAATACCGATACAGTTCTGGTTGGTCATAACATTCTAAGCTATGATCTACCAGTTCTTTCAAAGCTTCTTAAATACAAACACCCAATCTCTAAAACTCTAGATACTCTGTTATTATCTCAACTACGTTTTCCATTGATTGAGACAGGACACTCTCTAGCATCTTGGGGAACACGACTAAATTTTCCAAAGATGGATCAACCATTATTTACGCATCTATCTGAAGAAATGGTTGAGTATTGTATTCGGGATGTTGATCTTACGTACAAAGTTTTTGATCTTCTCATAACAGACAAGATGAAGAAGTATTCAGATGATTGTGTTCTACGTGAACATAGGTTTCGTTATCTGATGGATCAACAAGAGCGTACTGGTTTCTACTTTGATCTACCTTATGCTACTGAGTTTCTAGCAATTCTAACAGACAAGTATCTTGAGATTGAACGTAATCTACAGAAAATCTTTCCTCCAACGATTATTGAAATGAATAGTTATTGGTGGGAAGATGATAACGGTAATCTTTGGAAAACCAAAAAGGAAGCACTAGATAATGGCGTTAAAAACGTTGTTCCTGGTAAGTTGAAGACCAAGGAAATACCGTTTAATCCTGGATCAAGACAACAGATAGCAGAACGTTTGATAGAAAAAGGATGGAAGCCAAAGGAAAAAACAGAGAAAGGAAATATCATTGTAAATGAAACTGTTCTTGAATCTGTTGATATACCAGAGGCTCAAGCAATTAAAGAATACCTTTTGCTTCAAAAACGTGTAGCTCAAGTCAAGTCTTGGATTAAGTTCTGTGATCCTGTTACATCAAGAGTACATGGTAGAGTTATGACACTTGGTACTGTATCAACTAGATGCAGTCACAATGATCCTAACGTTGCTCAAACTCCTGCTTCATACTCTCCTTATGGAAAGGAATGTAGAACTTGCTGGACTGTGGAAAACAAAAAAGATTACAGATTACTTGGTTGTGATGCTTCTCAACTTGAACTTCGTATTCTAGCTCACTACATGAAGGATGAAGATTACATAAAAGAAATTCTACACGGTGATATTCATACAGCTAATCAAAGAATGGCTGGATTGGAAACCCGTGACCAAGCAAAAACATTTATCTATGCTCTGATCTATGGTGCTGGTCCAGCTAAGATTGCTAGTATCATTGGACAATCTAAAGCCAAAGGAAAGCTGATCAGAGATAAGTTTCTCTCCAACGTACCGTCGCTCAACAAAGTGTTGACAAGCGTGAACGACTGTGCTACAAGGACGGGAAGGCTGCGAGGCTTGGATGGTAGGTATCTTCAAGTTCGTAGTTTACATGCCGCTCTGAATGTGTTAATTCAAGGTGGTGGAGCAATCGTTTGTAAAGAATGGTTGATCCAAATTATGAAGGAAGTGTATAGATTAAAAATAGACGCCAGACCTGTTGCAAACATTCATGATGAAATTCAGTTTGAGGTTCATAAGGATCAAGCTGACATTCTTGGAGAGGTAACAAAGACGGCAATGAAGAATGTGGAGTCTGTTTTAAATTTAAATTGTCCACTTGACAGTGATTTTAAAATAGGCTATACATGGGCAGAAACGCATTAAAACAAAGGAGATATTATAATTATGCGTACTAATGAAGACCGACTACTGACAGCTTTACGTAAGCGTATGCGAGTTACTCGTAAGACTGCTATTGAGAATGGCTGGTGCGAGAATCTCACCGCCACTATTTCAGACCTTCGTAGAAAAGGGTTTGACATTCATACAAAGACTAACTATACAGAAGATGGTAAGTCTTATACCCGATACAGTCTCGTATCGGAACCACTAGAAAATCTATCAAACGTAATCTAACAACTTTATCATTCATATAGGAGTAAATGAACTATGGCTGTTGTAAAAGGCAAATCACACTGGGCTAAACTTGATCGTGCAGTAAATGCATTTGATCCTTCTAAACCTCGCTGGTCTATTGATCTTCAACTAGACAAGGAAGGTATTAAGCAAATGAAGGAACTTGGTATTCCTGTAAAGAACAAGGACGATGATCGTGGAGACTTCGTTACTTTTCAAAAGGACCAGTTCTTATCCAATGGACAAGAGCTTCCAAAGCCTCGTGTTCTTGATGCTAAGAAGAACGATATTTCCGGTACACTAATTGGCAACGGTTCTATCGTTAAAGTATCCTTCTATCCAAAGGAATGGAAGTATGCTAATCGTACTGGAGTACGTGGCGTACTGAAGGATGTACAGGTCATTGAACTTGTAGAATATGCTCGTAAGGACGAGTTTGAAGAGGAAGATGGGTACGTTTCATCTACTCCTAGTGTAGCTCAGAAAGTAGATTCTGTCGAAGATACTTTAGAGTTTGACTAAGAGAATACGGAAGGGACATTATCGTAATGGGTAAACTTGATAATCTAGTTTCAGATATTGGAAGAATATTCAAAGAAGGTAAACAACCTTCTGAGAAGGATTTGAAACAGTTTACTGATGATGTCTCTTCCGTTATTCGTAAGTCGTTTGAAACGAGAGATGTAGCTCCAGAAGAGGCAATTAGATTTTCCAGTATAGGAAAACCTGACAGGATGTTGTGGTACATTAACAACAAGCCTGAGATTGCAGAGGAGCTACATCTTTCAACTCGTATTAAGTTTATGTATGGTGACTTGATTGAACAGCTTCTCGTTCTGTTGATCAAGACTGCTGGATACGAGGTAACTGATCAACAAAAAGAGATAAACATTGATGGAGCTAAAGGACATACCGATGGTCGAGTTAATGGTGTTGTTGTTGATTATAAATCTGCCTCTCCATATTCATTCAATAAATTTCTTAGTGGCGCTATTTTTACAGACGATCCATTTGGCTATGTTGCTCAGTTATCAGGATACGCAGATGGAGAAGATGAAGCGGCTTGGATCGTAGCTAATAAAGTAACAGGACATATTCATGTTCTAACTCTTGATAGTCTTGAAATGATAGACTTCAAAGAAAGACTATCTCATGTACGTTCTGTTATTAAAAACGATACTCCACCAGAGAGATGTTACGAAGACAAACCAGAAGGGAAGTCAGGAAACAGAGTGTTGGCTATTGGCTGTATGTACTGCGACTACAAAGATGACTGCTGGAAGGATGCAAACGAAGGTAAAGGATTACGAAAGTTTGTATATTCAAATGGTCCTAAGTTCTTTACAAAAGTAGAGAAAGAACCTAAAGTAGAAGAAGTGCCTTTATAAATGAATAACTACAGAAGTAAAGCAGAACAGTTTTTTGCAGAGTATCTTGAAACAAATTCTATTAAATTTGAATACGAAAATTTTAGTATTCCTTATGTTATTACTAAACATTATTATCCAGATTTTTTTATTGCTGATTATAATTTCTTTGTTGAATATAAGGGATACTTCAAACCCTCAGATAGAGGTAAACATTTACTATTTAAACAACAACATCCTAACATAGACATTAGATTTGTTTTTCAAAATGCGAGGAATAAGATAAACAAAAAATCCAAAACAACTTATGGCGATTGGTGTGATAGGCATGGATTTATGTGGGCAGAAGGAACCATACCTAAATCATGGCTACGAAAAAACAAAAAATTGAAACACTAATTAGCTATAAAAATGAATACGTTAGTAGCGATTCATTATTAGATCAATATTTTTCTTCCGTAACTAGCGTAAGCAATGTTATTCTTAATCCTGTAGATGATGACAAAGAAGAGTCATCTCCAGAAAGATTATTATTTCTCGCTGTTATCTATCAAGCAATCCTAGACGTAAGCCGTGAAGAATTACCGGATGAGTCTGATCTTATCAAACGCCAGCGACGGGAAGCCTTAAGCTGGTTCTTCGATGAAAAATATATTGACGATCTTGACGAGATTTGCTATCTAGCTGGTATCAATTCTAGATGGCTTGTCAGAATTGTTAAACAAATCGTAGACGGTGAATTAGAGTTTGACCGTAAGCGTATTAACGTTCTTATCAATTCAACAAACACATAAGGAATAAAGAAATGTATGGTGTTCAATTGTCTTTGTTTGACGATGAAGAACCTTGGAATGAAGGTTCTGACAATGTAAACTCTCCATCACATTATAACAAAGGATTAGTAGAATGTATTGACGCCATTCAATCTGCTACTGATGATGGATTTAAGTATTATCTACAAGGTAATATCATTAAGTATTTATGGCGTTACCGTCATAAGAATGGTGTAGAAGATTTAAGAAAAGCAAAATGGTACCTAAACAAGTTAATTGAAATCAAGGAGATGCCTCTATGTACGGACCAGAAGTAAAAGCATGTGATGATCTTCATGCTCAAAAATACAGACTACCTAATGAAAGTTTTGAAGAGGCTATGAACCGTGTTGCAGGAGCTTTAAGCGATGATGAAGAACATTTTAACGACCTTAAAGAAATTCTTAAAGACATGCGTTTCATGCCAGCGGGACGTATTCAATCGGCTATGGGAAGTCCCAAGAACGTTACAGCATACAATTGTTTTGTTTCTGGTACGATTCACGACTCAATGGAAAGCATTATGGAAAGGGCTTCCCAAGCCGCTGAGACTATGCGTAGAGGTGGTGGAATTGGTTATGACTTTAGCCACATTCGCCCTAGCGGTGATCGTATTGTATCCCTTGACTCTCATGCTTCTGGCCCTGTATCATTCATGTATATCTTTGATGCAATATGTAGGACGATTGTTTCGGCGGGACACAGGCGCGGAGCAATGATGGGTGTTCTACGTGTAGATCATCCAGATATTGAAAGCTTTATTCGCGCTAAACAAAATGACAACTCACTAACAAACTTCAACATCTCTGTAGGCGTAACAGACGAGTTTATGGATTGTGTTATTAAACAAAAGCCATTTGAGCTAAAGTTCAATGGTAAGGTTTATAAACATATCAACGCCAACGCTCTTTGGAATGAGATTATGCGAGCCAACTGGGATTGGGCAGAACCTGGAGTTCTGTTTATTGATCGTATCAACGATGATAATCCCTTGAGCTACATTGAAACTATTGAAGCAACTAATCCATGTGGTGAGCAGCCACTTCCACCATTTGGTGCATGCCTACTTGGTAGTTTTAATCTTGTTAAATATACATCTATCAACAGAGTTGGTAGTGATATAAAGTTTACATTTGACTTTAATAAACTACGTGAGGATGTTCCAATTGTTGTCCGTGCAATGGATAACGTTATTGATCGTACTCAATATCCTCTGAATGAACAGGAGAAGGAAGCTAAGAACAAGAGGCGTATGGGTCTAGGTGTTACAGGTGTAGGAAATGTTATTGCTCTTATGGAACTACGATATGGTGAGAAGGAATCTCTTAGCTTTATTCGTAAGGTTCTAAAGACAATCTGTTATGCTGCATATGAAGCTAGTTCTGATCTTGCAAAGGAGAAAGGATCGTTTCCATTCTTTGATAAGGAAAAGTACACAGCCTCTGGCTTTGTCTCTCGTCTTCCAGAAGACTTGATTGAAAAGATCAAGAAGCAAGGTATGCGTAACAGCCATCTTATGTCTATTGCTCCTACCGGCACTATCAGCTTCTGTGCAGATAACATTTCAAGTGGACTGGAGCCTGTCTTTGCACATGAGCTTGATCGTACAGTCCTTACAGAAACAGGACATACCATCGTTAAACTAAAGGATTATGTGTGGAATAAGTATGGTGTTCGTTCACAAACTACGGACAATCTTAGTGTAGACAATCATCTTGATATGCAGATAGCAGCACAACCCTTCATTGACAGTGCTATTTCAAAGACTATCAACGTAGGTGATGCTGTAACGTTTGAAGAATTTAAGAATATCTATACCAATGCCTGGAAAGGAAAGCTCAAGGGTGTAACAACCTTTAGGCTTGCTGGTAAACGGTATGGCATTCTTAATAAGATTGACGCCCCTATCAAAGATGAACAAGAAGGGGCAGCTTGTTTCTACGATCCAGAAACAGGTAAAAAGGAATGTGATTTATAAGTAAAAAAGATTTAAAGGTTTTAAAGATAGGCTGTACGATAATTTTTATTGTATGGTCTATCTTTTTAACGAGCATTCTTAACCATAGATGCACCAAAATACAGTCCTACGATAGCGGAAAGAAGGTGAGTATCAAGTGGTGTAATCACTAAGCCCGTTAAAGCTTGCCATTTAATTGCTTCCTTTCCTTCTGTAAAGAAAAGAAAACCTGGGTTCCATTCTGTATAACCAATGTTAACAGGAATATTAGGCCAAAATACTGCTACAATCTTAGGCCAAACAATAATTGCAAACACAGCAGAGATGGCAATGATGCGGCGAGTAACCTGAAAGCCTTTGCTTTCGTGTTTACGTGCATCATTGATAGCCTTGCGTTGAGCGGATAGTCCAGTAATTGCTCTATCAAATGCTTGCTGTTTTGCTTCTTGACTTCTGCTCCACATTGTCATAAGACCAGACATAAGCCCAGAGCCTAGCATTGTTATAAGTTCAAAAGGTATGCCCATACTAATCGGTTTCCTCTGTTGCGTAAATATCCAAGAGATTCCGTCTATAAAGGGAAAGAACGGTATAAAGCCTACTGACTGAGATGCTTCCCATGATGTAATTGTCTGTTCTCCCTTCTTCGTTAAATAGTACTACCATAGCTCCTGTTATTTTCTTGTCGTTTCTGACACTCTCTAGAACATCGTCTAGGTTCTTTAACACAAAGCCATGTATATCGTCTATTTCCTTTTCGGATAACTCTTGATCATCTTGTACTGTTAGTAAGCTTTTTTTAAAAGGGATTACATTATCTATTTTATCATCCATATTTTTTATTCACCATACAGAGATTTAAAATCTGGTTTTATCGTATAGTTAGACCCTCTAAACAACGAAGGGGCTACACCTTCTCCATAAACAAATATATCCATATCAACCTCATTCTCTCTGTTTAGCAAAGCCTCAAAGTCTTGAGACAAGGCTAATAGCTCACCAGTTGTATAGAATATATCTTCTTCCTTTGTCTTTGGATTTAGAATACCAATTTTAATCCATTTCTTCTTTCCATACATATCGACTTCATCAAGGTCTTCTGGAACACCTTCATGGCAGCAGTCCATACCAAAGATATGAAACTCTCTGAAGCCTAGTGTATGTCCGATACCAATTGTACGCATTGCAGAGCAAGTACCGCCAGTAATAAGTTCCTGATCCTGTAACTCTTGCATGTCAATAAGAGCGTTTGTGTAAGCATGCCAGCCAATAATGTTAGCCCCTTTCTCAACAAGATACTTTGTAACATCAATGTTAGTCATGCTTGCGACAAAGTACTTTACCTTTGGATGAGGATCAGCTAACAATTCTCTACGAACAATACCGTGCGTAGATGTTCCGTCAAATGGACGAGGGTCAAGAATAACGCAACCCCAAGGAATGATACCATTCTCAATCAATGTATTATGAGAATGCTTAACACAGAAAACCTTTGCTCCGTTCTTCTGAAGTTCCTTAATCTTATCTAGATTTTTTACAAGAGAAGGACCAGCGGAAGCTAAGACAAGTTTACCATGATGCCAGTGGCAACGCTGTACCATATTATCATTGAACAACTTCATGTTTTCACGAACGTTGTTTTGAATGTTATCAGGGGGTACACAATCTCTTGGATTAACTTGAACAGGAACCTTGTGTGTATCTGGTGGATTTGGAAGGCTAAGATCATTCAGAACAACAGCAAGGTTTACATGTCCACCACCGGCTACTCTATCGCCCGTAGAGATAATGAACCTACGTTGTTCACCTGTACGATCAGTACCGCCTAGTTCCTTATAAATATCGTTGACGCCTAAAAACTCTGTAGGCATTTTTCCTTGTTCATCTTCTGTATAATAATCATCCAGAACGATGACAGGAATGTCCTTACAAAGCTCATAGTCACTACGTACAGTTTCAGTAGAATGTCCACCATCAATGAAAACAAAGTCAGGCTTTACATTATACATATTACAAAGGCTAGGATCGTTTAGAATACTTAACTTACTTTTTGAGTCGCCCTTCATTAGATAAAATGTTAAAGTCTTATTTATCTTTGCGTACTCTTTAGCAAGATCAGTTAGCTTTAGTTCAACAGACTTCTTTGTATAATGCTTCTTTACATTAAACTCTTCCTTATCTGTTTCATCCGTAGCGTCTTCAAATAGATCAATACCAGTGTAGTGAACAGTGTCGTTAGCCTCAAAGGCAGATTGGATCATTGCACAAGCTGTATCGCCATTCCATGTGCCAATCTCTAGAATGTTCTTACGCTTATAGTGTTTGACCATAGCACATAGATCAACATACCTACGTGCCTTAAAGTTTGGATTATTTCCAGAGCCGTACTTCTTGTTACCCTTTAGATGAACAATATGATTACCTAGAGGAGATAAATCAAAAGCATCTAGTCCTTCACAGTTCGGTGTAAGATCATGTGTAACCATGCCATGAGCTTCATGTAGAATGCGAAGACGATCAAACACATAGTTATCAGCAAAGCATTGTAGCTTTAGAACCTCGTCTGAATTATAGTAGTTAACATAATCAGTCATGAAGACTTCTACTATGCCAAGATTGATATTATAACCAATAAGAGAAGAACATGTGGCATAGGCATTCTTACGGCCTAGATAGACTATATCAGCCTCATCGTTAAATGTCTGGCTTAACAACTCTTCTGTGATAGGCTCATACGTTACACTGTCCGCATCCAACCAAATCAACCACTGTGCATTTCCACCATCACGGTCTAGAAGATAATTCATAGCCATGTGTTGAGCGTATACCTTGTGGCTAAACTTCACGGCATCTTGATAGAAGTTATACGTATTCTTTCCAGCCTTACCATCAAACTGTTTGTTACGTTCCTTAAATTCAATTAGCCGGTCATTGTCTAGTAGATCAAAGTAATGAATGTTATCGGCTTTAGGCGCGTTGTCTGGTAGAGGATAACCATCACAATAACAAAGAAGTTGAATATCCTTCGGCCAATATTCAATGAAGCTATTTAGAAAACGTTCACCGTATACATCCCAACTTTTAACTGGAAAGGATGTAACAATCGTATATTTATTTGACATTTATTGATTAATCCATTAAATGGTTAATGATAAAATTCTTTGGAATTGATTGTAGATAGTCAATCCAAACCTCTCCAAAGTCACAGTTCTTGTACTCCTCAAACCAAGGTCCACCCTTTGTAAAGTGAATAGCCTTTGGCTTCTTTCCGTTGTTGGTTACACCAGGAACAAAGTTCCACTCTTCTGGTAAAGGACCAATGGCTCCATCTTTAGTCCATTTAAACTTATGAAGATAAGAACCGTTAGAATTATTTACTGTGATATGATCTAGTTTCTGTACATCAGGATGGCTCAGATTGAACATCATCAATGATGACCAAAGCTTCTTTGTGTAACGAGTTTGTAAAACGTTATCCATTTTGTATCGTTCTTTTTCATCTGGAATCCAGTTAAACTTTACACACATTACAGAATAACGATCATCAGCTAATTCAAATAGCTTTTTGATGTTTTCAAGAAACACAACATCACCATCAACAAAGATAGCCCAGCCATCCTTTCCTTGTTGCCTACAGATTTCAGGTACTAGAAATCTACTAAAGGAAAACTCAGTAGAGAAAGGCTTACTGTCGATAGTATCGAAGTACTGTCCAGTCTCTGAAATAAAAGCTTTACGATAGTAGAGTTTTTGTTGTTGAAGGTTTTTCTTATTGATAAAGTCTACCGATACATTATCGTCACCTACTTTTAGATTTGAGATAATGCTGTATTTGCAGACAATAGAAGCCAGGGCTTCACGAGGGTCATAACCCACGAAGACATGCTTGTTTGACATTTTGATTATGTATATTAAATTTAAGTTGTTAAAGACAGTAACGTAATATTATAAGGTACAAGGATTATATACAAATATTAATTTTAATCTCTTGTAAGAAGTCCTAGCCTACGTAGAGTAGCCTCCTCTGCCATTGGCCGTGCATTCTTTCTTAGGCTACGCATGGCTACACCCCTATCTGTTTGACCCAGAAGTTCTGTAGCAATTCTATTTCTTAGGGCTTCACTTTGAATATTAATAATTAAGTCTGGGCGTTTTTCGCTTGCAGCCTCTCTATTAAGATCAGCTATTTCTTTATAAATATCCCGAACAATATCAGTTTGTTTTTTATAGTTTGACACATCACCCTTAGTATATTCCAGGTTAGCTAGATTGATATGTTTTGCAAGTTGTGAGTAATAGTAATCTTGAATACCCTTTGTTTCACCTTGTAAGAATTTATAATATTGCCGTTGTTGCCTAGCTTCTGCAACAGACTTAGGAGTAAAGCCAAAAGCTTTAGCAAGGTTTTCAAGTGTTCCAATTTCTTTAGAAGGCATTAATACTCTGCCTTGAGTTGTACGTACTGGTTTATCAAGGAATTGAGTAGCGGCTGCATCATAGGCATTTCTAACACCAATGGGTAGGAAAGCAGTTGCAAATTCAACAGCATTAAATTCTTTTTGTTTTAACGCCTCACGTGCCTTACGAGCAGAATCAATAACAACGCTTCCAGTTGGTCCATATGCAACGGATAGATCACCAGCCATAAGATCAAATGGAATAACTTCACCAACACCTACACGGCGTCTAAGGTCAATGCCGGTAAGTTGTCCAAATACACCGCTCATTAAGATGTCGTTAGCTACGCCTGTAATTCCAAAGTTAGCTAAGGTTTGTCTCATTCCGGTTTCAAGATCAAACTCATAGTCACTTACTTCTTTAGACAGCATTTGGAGAAGTTGTTTCATATTCTCCATCCAAGGAAGTCCCATAGCTCCAGCAAAGAAAAGCATACTTAAAACCATAGAACCTAGTAATGCGCTTCCTAGTTTCTTGTCTACCTTTGCAATTGATAGTGCTTGAGCATACATACCAACATAGTTAATAACATAAGGCATAAACTGTGTAGCAACATTCAAAAATCCTTTATGGAATAGCTCTGGCCTGTTTTCCTTACTAATTAGAAACTGTGTCTTCATAACCATCATTTCAGCGGCTTGAGTTGGAGTTGTCTTACGAGTAGAATACACAGTGTATTTTGAATAATCGTCAAGCTTCTTGAGATTACTTGGAGATTTCTTTGCTAATCTGTATGTCGTTAAGGCAGTTGTGATACGGTTAATTTGCTCTATCGCACCAAACATGAAAGAACTAGCTTCTAAAATTTTTGCACCAGCTTGAGCAGCGTTAGGTGGTAAGCTATTGTTCAACTCTCCCAATGTTCTTGTTAGATTGGCTCCAGAGTCGATACTTGTTACAGCTTGAATAATGCCACGAGAGTGAAGATCACGTAGCATGTTCCATTCATCTTGATTAATTTTACCTTTTACTTGTTGAGGAACTGTTGGGCTTTCAAAATTAAAACCATAAGTATCTAAACGATCCTTAGAAAGCTTAAATAAAAGTCTAGCATCGTTCATTGCTTTGAGTAGTTCTCTTGTTGAGCCTTTTCCAACAACAACTTTTAGAACTGGAAGAGTAGCAACAAATAGCTGTGTTAAGTTAACAATAGCAGAACTAAAGTTCATGCCAATTGTATAATGGAATGTTAGTCCTTTTAAAACAGAACCAGCATCAGCAGGATCATTGATATTTTCAACTAGCTTTTCAGCAGTTGTAACTAGTTTATGGTTTTCTCCTAGTTCTTTTGCAAGGTTATTTAAAGCTGTTCTCATAGGACGATAATATTCAAGGTTTGAGGCAGTATCTGAACCTGTACGAATATAATTACTTAAAGAATATGCAAGATAATTATCAGCAGTAGCAGGAGTATAATAACCATTAACGACATTTTTAGCTTCTCTAGTTTCAAGAAACTTATTAAAGCCGTCTGTAGTAATCGCTGTTTCTAACTGTCCAATAAATTTTTTTACTTCATCACTATTCTTGTTATATCCAAAAGCATCTGCCAGTCTTTGAAGTATACCAATATCCTTAACATCTAATTTTTTTAGAATATCATCCTTAGTTTCTACTCTGTTGCCTATTTCAGATATTGTATATCTTTTTGAATCAGCATAAATACCACTTTCTTTTAGTTGTTTTAATCTTTCATTTAGTCTCTTTCTTTGATCTGAAATAAACCGAGGAGTAAAATCGCTATCTAAAATTCTTGGAGTACTGGTTTCATAGTGAATAATCTTTTCAAGTTTATTATCATAGACAGTAAAGAAAAAATCTCCTTGACGTTGGCGAGGAATATAATATGGATTACGTGTTTTTGTTGTTTCGTAATCATTAATAAATTTAATAATATTAAGCTGAGATATTACATTATCTATTAAAAGATTTTCTCTACTTCCTTTTTTAAATGTATCTTTATTATCATCTTTAAATTTAGTTAAAATTTGAGTTGCTAATTGATTACTATTTAAATCTTTTGTATATGATTCTAAATCCATAATATTAACAGTGATTGGATTTTTATTTCCTCTTGGAATAATTTCAAAATTTAAAGTAGAAAGAGGAACTAATTTTACAAGATCATTTAGATACATACGAACTGACTGTCTAATCTTATCATTAAGAACAGTCATTGTATCTCCCTGTGCCTCTTTAATATTTCCATATAGAGGAGCTTTTTGTAAGAAGAAGCGAATGAAGCCACGACCAACCGTTTCATACATACGGTCAAATCCTCGTCTTGCTTCATTATATTTATCAAAAAGCTTTTTAGGTAGGCGAATGGTTCCAGGCTGAACATTAAGATTATCTAAAATAGTTCTGTATTGATCTGCATCAATATCCGTAGATACTTTATTTGTTTCAGGATCAATCGTAGCAACTGGTTCTGGAGCAATAGTTAGAATTGCATCTCCACTTTCTTTATCTACAGTTAATTTAACTTGTTTAGAAGTACCTAGAGCATCAAGAATAACAGCAAACTTACTAAGTGTCTTCTGTTCTTCACCAGTTGTTTTAGTAAAGAAATCTCTTAACCCTTGAAAACCAAAGATATTCTTTTGTTCACGACTTGCTCGTCTTCCTAATAAAAGATCATAGAATTTTCTAAATGCTGGAACTTTTTCTGCAATTCTAGTTGGTAGAGTAAGGCTCCATGCATTTGACCATAGAGTTTTACCGCTTTTTGCTAAATCTAAACCTTCATAATATTCTTTTAATTGTGGTGCTGCTGCTGCTATTTCCTCTTCAGTTACTAATTCTGGAGAAAAGAATAGTTTATTAGCTAGGTCTTCAATGTCATTTAAGTATGTATCTCTGATCGTATTTTGATTTAAGTCTTGAGATACAGGTTGAGCAGGATCAAGAACCTCTGATACAGACTGCATAGTTTTGATTTCATCAACTAGCTGTTCTTCAGAATCAGGGTCTTCTAGTAATTTAATTTTTTCTTTATCAACAAAAGCTTGTAAATCAACATCAAGAATTACATCACCAGGAGCTTTAATCTTCTCTGGAAGAATAGAAACATTTGGATCATTAAGAGCAAACTTTGTATTGATGTTATCAATTCGCTGTTGTCTTTCTGGGCTTTGGCTATCCATTTCAAAGTAAGGAGTAGGAATTACAACATCGTTTTCTCTACTAGTTCTTTTCCAAATACCAGATTTAAAAATATTCTCTATACGTTTTAAACGATCTTGAATATTCTTCGACGCATTCTTTTGTTGCTCAGTTTGTTGAGTATTTGTAGCGTCATTGACGGCTTGTTGTTCTTCAATAAGTTTCTGTGTTTCTTTTAATTCAGTATACTCATTGGCAATATCTTGTGCAGATGCAAATGGTTTACCAGTACGATCATTCTGTAATCCAACTCGTTTAAGAACATTATCAAGAGAAGTCTTGATGCGATTAGGAAGAATAAAAGGTCTTTCTCTTTCTAGAATTTGTTTTTCTCTAGCATCTAAACGTTGAGCTAGATAATCTTGATATAATCCCTCACCAAGACGATATGTAAGTTTTCCAATTAGATTTGGAATTTGATCTTCTGAAATATTATTTTGTTCTGCAAATGTTCTAGCTTGTCCCTCTGTTGTTATGTAACTTGGAACAAAACCAGCTTGTTTTACATCAGTATATGTTATATCTTCTGGAGCAATCTGTCTTTGACGAGTGGCTTGCATGTGCCATTCTGGAGATGGCTTATCCGTAGCTGCATAACGATACCTTTGTTGTTCTTCTTCTACAGCTTGAATTTCTCTCCGAAGTCTAGGAGCAGAACGCCCATCAGCAGTTTTTAATTGTCTTGTTAGCTCACCCTTTAATTGGCCTAAATCATAATATGTTTTTCTATCTTTCTCTTTATTTAGAGAAGCTTGATATTCAATATTAAATTCTTCTTCTGCTTTAGTAGTCCAATCTAAAAGATTTTTAGAACCTTTCTTTGGTTCGACATAGCCTTCTTTAACAAGATATTCCGTTAAAGCTTCCTTGCTTTTCTTGTTTTCAAAACCAAAGATATTATCAAAATTCTTTTTAACAATCCAGTTATCTTTTTTAATTTCACTTGGATTTACCCAATTAAGAATACGATCAAGATATGGTTTAGCTTTATCACCACCAGCAGATAAATCTCTAAGAACTGTATTAAGTTCATCATCTGCTGAAATACTATCAACGAATTTAAGTTGAGCCGTGGCAGAACCCATACCACGAACTTCTTCTGAAACAGGATTTTCTACAGTAGTTTCTCTGGCTTCAGTATCTTCCTGCCCCTTATTACGAGACATTAAACCAAGGCCAATTTCAAAAGTACCTCCTGGAATTTCTGCTACACCTTCAAGAAGAATTTCACCTAGTTTAACATCTTGACCAGATGCAATTTGTGCAGCAAATTCACCCGTACCTCCAAGAGTAGGCTGAATAACAAGAGCTTCCGTACCAACAGCAGCGGGTACTTTAAGTTTAGAATATGTTTTTCCTGCTTCTTCCGCTGCCTTCTTTGACCTTTGAACTGCACCTACTAATTTACCAGCAAAACCAACAGAAAGAGCATCAACGGCAGCAATTGGAATACCACGTTTAACAGCAAAGGCTTCAAACTCAGCCATTCTGTCTTCATCTTTAAGAAGGTCTGCTACTAACTTATCATCTTTTAAAGGAGATTGCTTTCCTGTTTGTTCTACAAGATATTCATTCATAGCCTCAAGAGTAGAAGCACCTACTTCTGTTGCTAAACTACCAAGACCAGCTACAGAGGCTAAGGCAACAGGACCAGCACCACTAAGTGCAGCTAAAGCTGTTGCGCCTAAAGCTGGAGCAAACGTAGCAAAGGATTCGCCAACAACAGTTCCAATAGCTTTTAGGCCAGCGGTTGTTGTAGCTGCATCCCAAAACTCTCCAACGCTTTCAGCAGTACCAAGAGCGGTGATAGCTTCTTCTACTTCTTCACTGTAAGGAACCTGAGCTAAATAGTTTTGATAATCTTGAATATCTTTTGCAGCATTTTCTGGATTGTCAAAACCAAGGCGAACTTGAGCAACATTAGCCATTTCCCCAAGGCGATAGAAACCTCGTGCAGCCCAATCAGGAAGGGATGAGAATGGATGATCAGGATTTTCTTGAGCGGCTTTTAAGCCAGAATCTTCATAAGGTAAATAAATATCATTTACATAAAAGTCTCTTTTTTCTTGAGTCTCGTCATAAAAAGATGGAATATCAACGGCTATATCTCTAACAGTACCGTCATCATTTTGAACTGAATAAGTTCTTTCAACCATTATTTAGTTACTTTTTTTTTCAGTTGCACGACGTTGTGTTGTACTAGTAAATATGTTTCTACCATATTTAGCTTGCATAGCACGTTTTAATAATACATCTAGTTCATTTATTACCGTTTGGTACTTATCTACTAAGGCAGGATTTCCAGATGAGTCAGCTTGAGCTTTAATATAAGCTTCTTTTTGTTTTCTGAAAGACTCAATTAACTTATCTCTTTCTTCAGATTTAAGTTTTGAAAAATCAATACCAGGTTTTTTCTTCATATATTCAGCTTGTGCTAAAGCTTGGCTAGCTAATGCTTCTTTATATTGTTTATCAATTTTACGTTTTTCAGCTTCTGTTTCAGCTTCTCTCATTAGCTTTTTTGCACCAGCAAATTCTTTTAGACCAGCTAGAGCAGCAGTAGCTGTATCTTGCCCTGGTCTAGTAAATTGTGCGGCAGCTTGAAAATAAGGAAGTGCAGCTTCAAGATTAAAGAATGGTTTTTCT
>Ga0196899_1000492_pt1 | contig 20358 bp, 36 predicted proteins | sample VirMetDEL_Sep_01_FD_169095 | JGI IMG/M metagenome (GOLD analysis project Ga0196899, IMG submission 169095) | Aqueous microbial communities from the Delaware River and Bay under freshwater to marine salinity gradient to study organic matter... | ecosystem: Environmental > Aquatic > Marine >... | reverse complement strand
AGCTAAAGTAACTCCTACAACTACATATACTGATGGAACTATAACTGGAGGAACCGCCTATACTGCTTCACCGAACAATTTAAATAAAACAAAATTTGCTGGTGATGTTGAATTTGAAGGTGCAGTATTTGATGATGCAGAAGTTGAAGATTTAAGGGTTAACGAATATTTATATCTTGGCTCTGGTGCTACATCTGGTTATGGACCGCACATCCAACATTCCGATTCTGGTGGTACTGGAAAAGGGATGAGAATTACTGTTGATAGCGATTTACAAGTTTGGGGTGTTACTGGTAATGCTGGAGAACAAAATCAAGGATTATATGTTGCTGGTGGTGTTGCTAAATTATATGACATGAATGGTGTTGTATTAGAAACAGTTTTAGGCGGTGTTGATATTACTGGTGATTTAGATGTAAGCGGAACTATAACAGGAGACGTTACTGGAGATTTAACAGGAAATGTTACTGGCGACTTAACTGGTAGTGTAACAGGAGCTGCTAGTTTAAATGTGCTAAAAGCTGGGGATACAATGACTGGTGATTTAACACTTAATGATAATGTTGAATTAGTTTTAGGTAGCGGAACAGATTTTAGAGCTTATCACAATGAAACTAATACAATATTTAGAATTAATACTGGCGATTTAATATTTAATTCTTTTGTTGATGATGGTGATATTAAATTTCAATTAGATAATGGTTCTGATCCAGCTGGTTTGACAGAATACATGAGATTAGATGGTGGTGTGCAAAGAATTATTTATGGAAAATCACCACAAATAGTTGATAATTTAAAATTATATTTTGGTAATGATACAGTAAATGATGCAAGTATAGAATGGGATTCAACAGCTAGTCAGTTATTTATAGATGGCGAATCAAAGTTTTTAGATGATGTGCATTTTATTGGTGATTTATATGGTAAATCTGTTAATGATGATTATTCTAATTTATATAAATTTGGCGGAATATATTTTACTTGGGATAGTGATTCTTATGGCACAAATATACAGCACTCAATAAGATCAACCTACAATGATGTTTATGGTGATAATTTAACTATAAATTCTTATGGTAATGTTAGAATAAATATTGACAGCAATAATAATGGCGGTAATGAAAAGTTTGAAATTGGCTCACACACTACTGGATCAGCAAATTTATTGTTTAGTATTGATGAGAGTGGTTATGGTAAAATGTTTGGTGATTATGAAATAACAGATCAATTATTTTTAGATCGTATAGAAACTGAAACTGGTAATTTTGCTGGTTTTAGATTTAAAGCTAGTGATAATACCTATAAATTTAAAGGATGGGCATATGCCTCAGCAGATAATTTTCTTTATGTATGGAATCAAAATACAAATAATGAAGTTTTAAGAATTGACAATGATAATACTACATATATACAAGATAAGTTAAAAGTTGGACCAGTTGGAACAGCACCTACTTTTAATGTAGAAAATGTAGCTAGTGGTAGCAATAGATATTACGTTGAATCTACTAACAACGATACTTCTGGTATCTATATGGTGAATAAAGATGCTGGTACGATGACATCTAATGGTACAATTAGAGTTAATAATACTGGTTATATGCAATTTTTTACTGGTACAACATCTGGTACTATGAAGGTTGATATTGGACCGACTGGTGTGCTTTCAACTTACTTAAGTTCAAATACTCAAGATAGTATTAGGTTTTATAATAGTGATAACAATTATTCTTATATAAGAACAACATCAGCAGCTAATACAAATAATGTTTGGTTCGATGGGCATTTAGGATCAACTATGTGGTATGCATGGGATAATCCAGGTTCATTAAGAACTGCTAATGTTTATACAACACATTATTTTGGTGTTGGTCGAGGCACTACCGCTGAATCTGTTGAGATTAACAGAGGTTCTATAACACAAGTAAATTCAGCTGGAGCTGTTGTTAATAAATTAAATGTAAGTGGTGTTAGTTATATTAATGCTGGTAATATTGGTATTGGAGTTACATCAGCTTTTGCACCTATAACAATAAATAAAGCTAGTAATGAGGGAACTTTAAATGCTGGTGTTGCTATTGCTTTTGATGGTACTGATTATGGCTCTTATGGTTACAGATTAAAAGCTAATGGTGCTAATTATTATCAAGTGCTTTATGATGGTGCCTCTATAAACTGGAAGCATTATGAATCGAGTACTTATAAGACAAAAATGTCTTTGTTCAATGATAGTAGGTTGCAAATTAACAGAGATTCTACTAGCACATATCATGCACTTGAATTATTAACAGATGGCACTAGAGATTGGTCAATAGGACAAAATTCTGATGGTGGTTTAAAGATTTTTGAAGATGGTTTAGCTGCAAATACTCGCTTAACAATAAAAGATGGTGGGAATATTGGAATTAATACAGCAAATGCAACAATAATTTCTGGTGGTAAATTAGTTACACATTTAGGAACTAATTTAAATATTGCTCACAATACAACAACAATAAATTCAGCAACTGTACCTAGATTAAGTTCTTTCAATGATGCTGTAACTACAACTGAGCCACTAGCTATAAATGGATCACCAATTTATATGACTGGTGGTGATGTAAGAATAAGAACATCTAGCAGACAAACAACAGCTCCAGTATCAATTAGAAATAATGGTAGTAATATTGAGTTTGGTCATGATAATACAACCTCAGGATATTTTGGAACTGTTGGATCAATGCACAGTAATGGAACTCCTTTTATATCTTTTAGTTGCTCTAGTGATTCAACAATAGGTGGTAATAATTTTAGAACTTATGGATTTCCAGGTAATGTTATACATGGTGAAACAAATGGTGATTTAAAGTTTTCACAAGCTACAACAGCAACAAGTGCTAGTCAAGGTTTAAATACTAGAATGGTTTTAAAAGCTGATGGAAATTTATATACTACTGGATTTATTGGAGTTGGTCATACAACAGCACCACAAGGAAAAATTGATTTTGGAACTTCTGTAAATACTGATTTATTTTTATATAATAGTGCTGCTAATGACAGATATGGTTTTGACATGAGGCAATATGATTCTGGTCCTTATGGTACAAATATATTTGCTGGTAATGGTGGTGTAATAAGATTTAGAACTACTACAAGTGGTAATATAGCAACTAGAATGTTAATTGCCGCTGATGGCACAGTTACAATGTATGGTTTATTAAACGTTAATGATTTAGCTATTACAAATAATTTATCTGTTGGTAATTCAGCAAGATTTGAGGGTACAACAAATCCAATTACTATTGGTGATGGTTTTGGTTATGGTGGCTCGGCTACAATATGTAAAAGAAATGCCGCTTTATTTTTACAATATAATAATGGTGAAACATCAACAACAGTAAACATGGGCGGTGCTGGTACTGCAACTACCATACACGATTATCAAAATTCAGATTATCATTTTGGCTCTGGTGAAAATAGTTACTTTACAGAAAAATTAGGTGTTGGAATGACATCGCCACAAGCCAAAGTAGATATTCACATGAGTGATTCTAATGGCACTTATGGTAGAGGTTCAAATGGTAATTTAAATTTAAACAATACAAATACAGCAAACACAGAGGGTGGTTGGATGTCTATTAGTGGTTATATGGGAAACGCTACTGGACCTAGCTATCATATGGGTGCTATTAGTGGTGGAAAAACTACTGCCGCTGGAGATACCAATTATGGCGGTTACTTAACATTATGGACAACATCTAGTGGATCAAATGGTGTTAGTGAAGCAAACTCTGGAATGTACGAAAGAGTTAGAGTAACACAATCTGGAGCAACTGGTATTAGAACTGGTAGTAATGTAAAAACAACTTTCCATGTTGATTCTTATGGTTTAGCAAATACAACTTTTGGTTCTAATAATGTTGGAACAATGTTTTTGTCAGATGGTAATTATAGTGCCTCTGGTCGAACACCTTGTATAGATTTTGGTTCTATGAATTACAGTGTGCCTAAAGCTAAAATTGGAGTTACAATTACAAGTTCTGGAACAACAATGAAATTTGGTACATCTAACAATTATAGTGCTGGTGTAACAAATCAAGCATTGACTATAAATCCAAATGGTAATGTTGCAGTAAATTTAACAGATACAAGTTATAAATTTCAAGTAAGTGGCGAATCTCAAATTGCTGGAATTAATTTTGAAGCAACTAATTATCCAGGTATTAGATTTAGAGCAAATAATGATAGTGTAAACCGATGGAAGTTCGGGTTAGCCACATTATCAGCTAATGAGCTTTATTTATATGATTATACTAAAAATGGATCTGTTTTACAATTTGTTCCAAATGGTAATGTTTATTTTAACCCAACCGGCAATGTTAGTATTGGTATTGCTGAGGGTGGTGCAAATTCTTATAAATTTTCAGTTAAAGGCGGTGGAGCTGATTTAAATGGTGTTAGAGCTGGTCAAGATTGGCACATAGCAAATAGAGCTGGTATAAGATTAGATTCAAAAGGAACATCATATCCATCAGATATATTATTTGGGCATACAGCAGCGGCAAATCAATCTAGCTGGACAGGTGTTTATTGGGCATTTAGTTCAAGAGCCGCATCAGCTAGTAATCATTTTTATGTTTATCGTGGTAGTGGTCAACCATCACCATATAACTCAGAGGCGGTACTTTTAACTTATACACCACAAATGCAAGTTGGTATTAATAAATCTTCTGGTATTTCATATACTTTAGATGTTACTGGCACTATTAGAGCAACTAGTGATGTAATTGCATTTTCAGATCGTAGAGTAAAAGAAAATATTGTTACTGTTGACAATGCATTAAACAAGGTTGCTAAATTAAGGGGTGTTAATTACACTAGAAAAGACATTGATGACAAATCAACTAAAGTTGGTGTTATTGCTCAAGAAGTTTTAGATGTATTGCCAGAGGTTGTTGAAAAAGATGATGAGGGAATGTACTCGGTTGCTTATGGAAATATGGCTGGTGTGTTTATTGAAGCTATAAAAGAATTAAAAGCGGAGGTTGATAGTTTAAAACAAGAAATAAAACAATTAAAAAGTAAATAAATATGGCTTGTCCAAATATATCAGATAGTGAAATAACAATGCTTAAAACAGCTAGAGAAAGAAAATACTCTAACTATGATGGTAATGGTACTATAACTGGACCAATATATATGTCTGATATACAAAGATTAAGTGGTGGTAATTCTAGTGGCTCTGGTACAAGTTATCCGCCAGTTGCATTAGCAAATCCAGTTGATAACCGGCCAGATGGTGAAAACCCACTAGCAATGTCTGAGTTTAGTTTATACGATCAAAACCCACCTAGAACTGCATTTATGTATAATTATAACAGCTCATCTAGCAATAGTGCCTGTCAGATTGCAATACCTTTTGATACTTATTATCATGATGATTCAAATAATTTAGTGCCATCTAGTGGTGCTGGTATATATACAGCATATACAACACAAACTGGAACAACTGTTGCGGCAGCTGGTTACTATGCTATATATACAACTAGCGGATCGGCAAGTGGTTCATATATTCGTGTTGGTAATAATGGATTAATAATTGAGGTTGATGATTGTTAAAATATAACAAATTATAAAAATAAAGTTAATATAAATAAATATAAAATTATGGCAAATACATATACTTGGAAAATAAATCAACTTGATGCTAAAATACATCAAGATGGATTAGACAATGTTATTTATACAGTTCATTGGTCATTGTTTGCTCAAGATGATTCTGAGGAACCAATAATAGTTAGCTCTATTGGAACTATTGGAGTAGAATATAAAGAGGGTGATCCATTTATACCTTATAATGAATTAACAAAAGATGATGTTATTGGTTGGTTAAATAATCAATTAGATGTTGATGGTTTAAAAAGTTATTTAGATCAACAAATTGAAAGCAAAAAAAATCCAGTTGATGAGTATTTACACCCAGATTGGAATTAATTTACTACATTTGTAATATAACTTTAAATTTAATATAATGTCAAAAATTACAGAAGAACAATTAAAATCACTACAAGAAAGTCAAAGCAACATTAATAAAATAGTAAACACTATTGGTGTGTTAACTATACAAAAAATTAATATTGACAATCAAAAAGAATCACAATTAGAAGAACTAAAAAAACTAGAAGAATCACAACTAAAACTTAGAAAAGAACTTGAGGAACAGTATGGTAAGATTTCAGTTAATTTAGAAGATGGTTCTTACGAAGAGATACCAGAGGAAAAATAATACTATGGGTTTCGCAGATTTGAAAATATACTTATTCAATTCAATAGCTTTTTTTATCTCATTAACTGAAGTAGAGGTTTGGCTTAAAATTATACTTCTTGTCTGCACTATAACTTATACTGTTCAAAAGACAAAGAAACTATAATGGGTAAAGAATTAAGTGAAGACAGTACTTTTCAAATTAGTATAAAAACATTAATAGCTATAGGAGTTGGATTATCTACTCTTATAGGAATGTGGTTTGCTTTACAAGCAGACATAGAAGAGGCAAAACAATTGCCAGAACCAGAAATATCAAGAACAGAATATGATCTGAAAGATAAATTGGTAAGAGAAACTATCATGAATACTGGTAAAAAAGTAGAAGAAAACTCTGATGCTTTAAAAAAGATTGATGATAAGTTATTTGAAATAATTAGTAAATGAAAAAATTATTATGTGCGATATTTGTATTGGTTGCGGCATCTGTATATAGTCAAGACATAACTGTCTTGCAAATAAATGCAGAGTGGAATAAAAAGAATAACTACGATCTTAGTAATATTACTGGTGCTGTTATTAAATTTAGCTATTTAAAAGATCAACCAAAAGATATACAAAACAGTATAATGGCTGTTCCTGTTATTGTTATTTTAGATCAAACAGGAAGAGTAAGGATGCAATATGTTGCAGACATATCTTTACAAATAAAAACTACTAATTTAGAAATACAAAATACTATAGATAGATTAAAAAGATCAAGAAGAGCATCTACTAACTAAATTAATTTATTATGATTAGTAAACATATATCAGAAAAAGAAGCTACTAAAAGTATTACAGCTATGCGACTTGGTTTAGCTAACACACCAGATGGCAATATTTTATCTAATATGAAAAACGTAGCTGAACACATATTTGAGCCACTTAGAAAATGGGTTGGTGGTCCAATAAAAATAAATTCATTCTATAGATCAGAGGCACTTAATAAAGCTATTGGTGGTGCATCAAAAAATGGTAAACAAACAAGTCAACATTGTTATGGTCAAGCTATGGATATTGATGATATTTATGGGCATAAAACAAATGCTGAGATGTTTTATTATATAAAAGAAAATTTGAATTTTGATACTATGATATGGGAATTTGGCGATAGTACAAACCCTGACTGGGTTCATGTTAGTTATGTAAGCGATTCTGTAAATAGAAACAGAATATTAAAAGCTGTTAGAGATAAAGGTAAAACTAAATATATAGATATAACAAATGGCTGATAAAAAGAAATTTAAAGAAACTACAGTTGGTAAATTATTATTTGGTGCTGCATCAATGATAAATCCAACATTAGGTAAAGTGTTAAGTGGTGTTAGCTCACCACAAGAAGCTATTGCTGAAATAAGTAAATCTAAAATACCTAATGAAGATAAGATTAAATTACAGCAAATGATTTACGATCAACAAAACAAAGAAATAGAATCTATAACAAGTAGATGGAAAGCAGATGCATCAAGTGATTCATGGCTTAGTAAAAATGTACGACCATTAGTTTTAGTATGGTGTATAGTTGTATTTAGTTTAGCTGGCATATTAGACAGTATAGAAAGTGTACCATTTCATATTGGTGCAACTTGGAATGACACATTTGAAAAAGTTATGATGGCTGTTGTATTAGCTTATTTTGGTGGTCGTACCGCAGAAAAATCTACAAGTATATTTAAAGGGTAATGGCTAAGGCGATTATAAGCATATATAAAAGCAAATCTGTTAAACGTAAAGGTGTACACGCAAAAAACAAAATGAGTGCCTTAAAAAGCTCTAAAAATTATCATAAGAAATATAGAGGACAAGGTCGTTAAATTTAATAGGTTAATAAATAAATTCAATACCCTATGAATTTAATAGGTATTTTTATATCTTTGTGAATTCAATAGGGTGCGATATTCTGTTGATTTTCTTTGTTTTCAATGAAAAGGGGTAACTAAATGTTGCCTCTTTTTTTTGTCTTTTGTCTTGCACATGACATTTTTTATATATATGTTTGTTGTATGAAAAATCTAACAAAGAAGTTGGTGCGTATTCAAGGGAGTTTGAAAGCACCTAAAAATCAAAGAAACAATTTCGGTAATTATAATTATCGAAGTTGTGAAGACATCTTAGAGGCAGTAAAACCTTTATTAGCAAAAGAAGAGTTATTGCTTACTATATCTGACTCTATTGCACCTGAGCCATTATTTGTTAATGCTGTAGCAGAGATCACTGACGGTGTAGATAAAATACAGGTCAGAGCACAAGCAGGAATTAATTTAAATCGAAAAGGAATGGATGTAGCTCAGTGTTATGGAGCGTCAAGCAGTTATGCTAGAAAGTACGCTTTAAACGGTTTATTTTTAATTGATGATACCAAAGATGCAGATGCTACTAATAATCACTCTAAGGCACCTCAAAACGCTTCTACAAGCGTGTTAGAGCCAAATAAAGATTGGTTAGAAGAGAAAGGAGATAAGTTTAATAAAGCTAAACAAGCTATTAAAGAAAAGGGTTTTACTATCACCGATATTAGAAAAAAATATAAAGTAAGTAAGAAAGTAGAAAAATTATTATTAACCTAAATTAAATTAAATTATGAATGAAAAAAAGTATGTAGGTAGTGGAAAAAAAGTTGGAAACTACGATTTAGTAAACTTTACTATTGGTGAAGAAAAACTAAAAGAACACTGGTTTGAATACATGGGAAAACGCTATGTAAAACTTACTATTGGTAAAAAAAGAGAGACGGATCAATATGGTAAAACTCACACTGTTTGGGTTGACGAATATGTGCCTGAAAAAAAAGAAGAACAGTCGCAACCTGCTCAAGAATTACCGACACCAGATTTACCGTTTTAAATTAACATTCCCCCATTTCTTAGTTGATTTGGGGGATTATTATCTAATATCATGACACAAAGAAAAAACACAAAATACGTTAACATTAATTTAGCATTTATGAACACAAACTTATCAATATCAGAAGCCACTGTATTATCATATATAGATTCGCTATCAATTAAAAAGGGTTATTGTTATGCCTCAAATGAAAGTATTTGTATGGCATTAAACTTAAACGATAGAACTTTATATAGAATATTAAAGAATTTAGAAAACAAAGAATATATAAAAAGAGTTACAAAAAGCTTAGGAAACGATGGTAAAGAACGTAAGATTTATGTATCCCCAAGTGCCAAGAATGTCAGTTGTATGTAATACATAGTGTATTATAGAAATAAATAATACATAGTGTAATATATTACATAGTGTATTATAAAATATACACGAAAAATAATACTATGCAAGAAAACTTTGAAAAAATTGGAATCGCACCAAAAGGCAATTACTCACAACAGAAAGTAAAGTGCCCAAAATGTAGTCATACTAGGAAAAATAAAAGAGACACATCTTTATCAATTAACCTAGACGATGGATTATATCACTGCCACCATTGTGGTTGGAACGGTTCTGTAAACCCTAATTATAATATGATACAAGATAAAATATATACTAAGCCAACTACTAATAATCTAAAAAAGATAAATTCAAATGCTATAAAGTTCTTAAATAAAAGAGGCATTACAAATGAGGTTATCGAAAACAATAAAATTACAACAACAAAAGATGGTAAAAGTGTTGTGTTCCCATACTTAAAAAACAATGAACTTATAAACTACAAAACTAGAGGCATTGATAATAAAATGTTTACTCAGTCAAAAAATGGAGAACCTATAATATTTAATTATGATCGTGTTATAAATCAAGATTTTGTAATATTATGTGAAGGTGAAATAGATTCACTTAGTTGGGAAGTTGCAGGTTTTACTTGGCACACTTCTGTAAACATGGGAGCACCAAACGTAAGAGATAAAAACTTAGACAAGAAATTAGAGTGTATAACAAACTCTTATGAAGTATTTGAAAATGCTAAAGTAGTTTATTTATGTACTGACAATGACGAAAACGGTAGGTATTTAGAAGAGGAGCTTATAAGACGTATTGGTGCAGAAAAAATTAGATTAATAGACACAAACCCATATAAAGATGCAAACGAAGTTTTATTAAGCGAAGGCATAGAATCGTTACAATATAGATTTAAACACGCAAGAGTGCCTAAAGTAGAGGGTATTTTTGATATTAGTGATATATACGATAGTATGTTAGACGGTTATAGAAACGGACAGGAAAGAGGTTCTACAACACACATACAAGCTATTGATAGGGCATGGACATGGAGAAACGGTGAGGTAAATATATGGACAGGTTATCAAAACGAAGGTAAAAGTATGTTTTTAAATCAGCTATCAGTTCTAAAGGCATTTCACGATGGTTGGAAGTTTGCAGTGTTTTCACCTGAAAATATGCCAATAAATGATTTTTTCCATGATCTTATAGAATGTTATATAGGCAAAAGCTCTGATCCTTTTTATGAAAATAATTATATGAGTGAAGCAGAATTTAAACAAGGCATGGAGTTTATGAAAAAACACTTTTTTATTATATATCCAAAAAAAAGTTATAAATTAGATGACATCTTTGAAAGAGCTAAGTTTTTAGTTAAGACAAAAGGAATACGTTCTTTAATTATTGATCCATACAACACTGTACAACACAGGATGCAAAGAGGTGAAAGAGAAGATTTATACATAAGTAGGTTTATGAGTGAGCTAAAAAGGTTTGCTGTTGAAAATAAAATTTCTGTACATTTAGTTGCACACCAAGTTACACCACAAAAAGATGATAATGGTAGATACAGAAAACCTGATGTAAATTCAATTAAAGGTGGTGGAACATTTGCAGATAAAAGTGATAATGTACTTTTTGTATGGCGACCAAATAGAGCTTTAGATTTTAGTAATACAGAAGTTACCTTTGGCAGTCAAAAAATTAAGAAACAGAAATTAGTAGGTTATCCACAAGATATTGAAGGTATAACTTACCATAGAAAATCGAACAGATATTATTTTAATAATCAAACGCCCTTTGATGATTTAGATAATATTAGATGCGAAAACGAGCTAGAGTAGATGCCAACCAAAAAAAGATTGTCTCTCAAATTAGAGAGGCAGGATGCTCTGTCCTCCATACTCATCAATTAGGTAAAGGTGCACCAGATATTATAGTTGGTTATAACAATAACAATTATCTTATAGAAATTAAAGACGGTGATAAACCTCTTGCACAACAAAAGTTAACACCAGACGAGATTAAGTTTCAAGCTGAATGGCAAGGAAACTATTATGTTGTAAATTCATTTGACAAACTTAGAGACATAATATTTAGTGATGAACTCTAAGATATTAGACATATTATCTAAGAGACACGAAGAGTGGATTAAGATGGCAAAAAGCTTTAAACTAAACAATAATGACGCTAAGGAGTTAGTTCAAGAGATGTATTTAAGAATGTATAATTATACTAAAGATGTAAATCGTATAATGTATAATGAAAAAGAAATTAATACATTTTATATATACATTACATTAAGAAATTTATATTATAGCAATTATACAGGTTATAAAAACAAAAAAAGAATATCTGTTTTTAGTGATATAGATCAGGAAACTTATAACTATATAATCAATAAAATTAGTTATGATGAAGACAAAGTTTTAGATAATTATAATAAGAAACTTGATTTAGAATCGTTGTATAATAAAATAGATAGTATAATTGACGATTGGTATTGGTACGATAAAAAGCTTACTAAGTTATATCTTAATACCAATATGAGTATGAGAGACATTAGTAAAGAAACTAAAATAAGTTTAAGTTCAATATTTAATACATTAACAAATGCAAAAGAAAAAATTAGAAAAGAAAGCAAAGAAGAGTACAAAAAGTACAAAAGCTAAAGGTTTAGGCGATACAGTCGAACAAGTGTTAGAAGCAACAGGAATAGCAAAAGTAGCTAAGTGGGTACTTGGTGAAGATTGTGGGTGTGAGGAACGTAAGCAGAAATTAAATGCTTTATATCCTTATTATAAACCTAAGTGTTTAACGGAAGACGAATATAATTATTTAGACAATTATTATAAAGAAAATAAAAACTCAATAGAACCAGAAGTTCAAAAAGAGATGTTAACTATTTATAATAGAGTGTTTACACAAAAAGCAAGTTTAACAAGTTGTTCGTCTTGTTATAAAAAAACAGTTCATGACAAACTACATAATGTTTATGTAGAATATAACAAATAATTATGCCATTTTTAAAACCAAAAAAGTACGAAGAGAAAGCTAATTTCATGGCAAGGTTCATGAACAATGCTAAAATGATTTTAGAATATCCAGATACTAAACAGAGATATGCAGTAGGCATGGATGTTTGGAAAAAGAATTTTATGTAATAGTTGTTTAAGTCATTTCTTTTATTAACTTTGTAAGTGAATAACAAAGAAAATATGAGAATAATACTTTATACACTAATTTTATTTACATTGTTTAACTGCTCAGATAACTGCGATTTAAGTCACTATCCTTCGGCTCCTTACTTTGACGAACCTTATCATGCAGAGTACGGAGACAATACCGTTAAGTATATTTATTTATGCAGAAACGGTTCTAATAGCGAAGTTTACACTTACTATATAGAAGGAGGTTGTTGGGAGTATTACGTTTCATATCAGTATAACTATAATTGTAATTAATATGAAAGAACCAATAATCACACTAGACAATGAGATGCATGATAGACATGAGCTCACACAAAAAGCAATTCAAGATAGCTTTTATTATGGCTACTTATCGAAAGCTTGTTTATCAAGTAGCGCAATAAGCCAACTACTTAAATCACCACTAGAATACTTAAATCAAATAAACCTACCTACTGAATCAGATGCTTTGGCACAAGGATATTTATTTCATGCAAGTATTTTAGAAGAGGATAAATTTAATGAATGTTTATTTTTGGATGTAAAAACAAAAGCAAGTAAAGAATATAAACTTGCTAAAGAAGAGAGATGGGATGTCTTTACTATAAAAGATAGAGACAAGGCGTTAAGGTTAAGAGATAGATTTTATAATTGCAAACCTGCAAGTGAACTTATAGAGAATAGTGAGTTTGAAGTGCCTATGGTTAATAATTTAATGGGATATCCTTTTAGAGCTAAGGCAGATGTTTTAGGACAATACCTTATTGATTTAAAGACAACGCAAATTTGTTCTGCGTTTAAGTACAGTGCTAATAAATATAATTATGATAGTCAATGTTATATTTATTGTAATTTATTTGGCAAAGATTATAAGGATTTTAAATACATTGTTATAGATAAATCACCAACAAATGAAATTGGTATTTTTAATGTCAGCGAAAATTTCTATTTTAGTGGTGAGCAAAAAGTTGAATATGCTATTAAGGTATATGAAAACTATATTAAGAATGAATTTGATTTAGAAAACTACTTAGTAGAAGACACTTTATAAATGGCAAACGAATATTTAGATTACTTAGATTGTTATCAAGACACTCTACTTTGTCTAAAAAAAAGAGTTATAAGAGAAGAAGAGATACCTATGTTAATCGAGCAGTATGAAATTGAAGAGCATTATGAATGTTGCAGTGCAATGTTACACGCTTTAGAGGATTACAAAGCTCATCAAAATTATTTACCATGATTACACAAACAGAAATAGCCGATAAAATAAAATTATTATCAGGTTTAGATGTATTTAAGATCACAAGAAAAAGAGAATATGTAGAGGTTAGGGCATTATTAAATCATATATTGTTTAAATATAAAAGGATGCCACTACACAAAATAGTTGATTTCTATAATAAAAATGGTTGGAACATAAACCATGCAACTTTAATTTATTCTATTAAAACATTTAGTACACATTCAATGTATAATTATAATTTGAATATATGGCTTAAACAACTTATTATTGAGATTGACGAAATGGATAATACAACTAAAAGAGAATATATAAAAAGTAAATTAAAAACTCTAAGGAGTGAAGACATTGACGAACTAACAATGGTTATAAGTAATATGCCAGAATTACAATATGAAAAATAAATATAGAAAATTATTACAGAAGGAAGCACCAAATCTTTACAAGAGTTATGAAGAGATTGTAGAAGAGCAATTTGAATTATTCGCAAAGAAGCAATTAGATTATGGCATTAGTAATATAAGCACTGGTGCAAATTTAGAAACTAAGGAAGGTAAAGATTTTGCTTTACATGGTTTATGGTTTAGAATGAACGATAAAATAAGCAGATGGAAAAATCTAATTATTAAGAATCGTAAAGGTAATAATGAAACTCTCTTAGATACATTTCAAGATTTAGGTAATTACTCTATTATATGCCAACTAATTAATAAAGGTTTATGGAAGGAGTAGAAGACGAAAACAAAAAGAAAAAAGACGGAAGAGCTAACAACGGTGCTTTAAAAGGTATTTATAGAGGACAAGGACGACCACCAAAGGCAAGAGAAAAGAAGCTCGGCAACTATGCTTTAGGTGCAATGAAAAGAGTGTTTGGTAGTGAAGAGAAAGCGTGGTTAGAACTTGCTAAACAGGCAAAAGATAGTTTCCCACACATGAGATTACTTTGGGAATATAAGTACGGTAAACCAAAAGAGTTAAAAGAATTAAATGTGAAAACAGAAGTCAACATCCCTATTATTGATTTTGCAGATAAAGAAAAAATAATAGATATAGAATCAGAAGAGATTAAGGATGGTCAAAAAAAAGAAGAAAGCAGTTGATATAATTACTTTAGAAGATGTAAATAAAAGGTTTTACTCACAAATAATTAGTGAATATAAATCAATGACAATAGGTAGGCATAAGGTTTTAAATTTAAGAGTATTACAAAAGTGTCCTTCGTATATAAAATTTTGCAAGTTTGAAGAGAGTTTTTATTTTACTAATGAGGATTGGAAAAAAATAAGAGACAAAGAATATTGGAAATATAGAGAATTGTTTAAAGGTATTGAAAGAGATAGATATGTTTTGAAAAGAATAACTGATTATAAGTTAAAAAACAATATAAATTAAAATGAACAAACTAAACCTCAATAAAAAGTATCAAGCTTTATTTAACTCTCAAAGTCGTTACTTTGTAATAACAGGAGGGAGAGGTTCTGGAAAATCATTTGCCACAAACACATTCTTAGTATTACTTACCTACGAAAAAGGGCATAGAATATTATTTACTCGTTATACTATGACCTCAGCAGGAATGTCAATTATACCTGAGTTTATAGAGAAGCTTGAGTTAATGGGCGTACTCGATCAGTTCACTGTAAACAAGACGGAGATCATAAACAATTTAACAGGCAGTTCAATATACTTTAGTGGTATTAGAACGTCAAGTGGAGATCAAACTGCAAAACTTAAATCTATACAGGGGGTAAGCACATTCGTATTAGACGAAGCTGAGGAATTAACAGACGAGGAAAGTTTTGACAAGATTGATTTCAGTATTAGATCAAAGCTTGTAAAGAATAGATGTATATTAATTCTAAACCCTACTACAAAAGAGAATTGGATATACCATAGGTTCTTTCAAAACAGGGGAGTTCCAGACGGATATAATGGCACTAAAGAAAACATTACATACATACATACTACTTATCAAGACAACTTAGATCACTTGTCTAAATCGTTTGTTAAACAGATAGAAGTAATGAAGGTTAGACGACCAGAGAAGTTTAAACATCAAATAGAAGGTGGGTGGTTAGAAAGTGCTGAAGGAGTTATATTTAAGCATTGGAACATAGGTAAATTTAATAATGAAATAGATTCAATATTTGGCATGGACATAGGATTTTCGGTGGATCCAAGTGTTTTAGTAGAAGGTGCAATAGATAAAGAAAGAAAAATGATATGGCTCAAAGAACATTACTATAAGGCAGGATTAAGCACAAGTCAGATATATGAATTGAATAGACGTTATGCAGGTGGCAATTTAATTGTAATGGATAATTCAGAGCCACGACTTTTAAGCGAAATAAAGAGTAAGGGATTAAATGTAATACCAACAATAAAAAAGAAAGGCAGTATTTTAGCAGGTATCTCATTAATGCAGGATTATCAAATAATAATAGATGATAAATCTGTGAATTTAATTCGTGAATTTAATAACTATACTTGGAAATTAAACGGTGCAATTCCTATCGATAAATTCAATCACGGAATCGACGCGTCGAGATACCTTATACAATATGTACTAACTCGATCAGTTCCACATGGCAGTTATTTTATCAAATAAAAAATGAAGATAGGAAACGTTTACATATTAGACAAGTATGAGCAGGAAATAGTTGAGCTAAGTGCATACCAAAGAGACAAAAACAAAAGAGATACAGGTTGGCATGGTCACAAAACAGTAAACGAAACAGAAGAATTAGATTTAGATATTGTTGGGTTTGGTGCTGAGTTTATATTTTGTAGAGAGTTAAATTTATATCCTGACTTTAAAATACATAACACTTCCAAAGTCAAAGGAACAGATAATTATGATGCAATTTATAAAGGCAAAACAATTGATGTAAAAGTCAATAGAAATCATAAAAATCCTTTGATGATACCTTCTTATGCTAAAACAGATTGTAATTTATTTGCCTTGTTTAGTTGCATATACCCTAGATATAGATTTGAGGGGTTTGCTACAAATGAAATGGTTTTTGATAAATCTAAACTAAGAATGACAAGAGTTATGGCATATGTCACTGAAAAAGCAGATTTATTAGAGATAACGCAAGTTTTTTAGCATTTTTTTTATAATTTATTTGTCAGTTAGGATTTTATTTACTAATATTGTTAATAACTAATAAAGAAAACTATGAATAAAAAGAAAGAAATCATCAACAAACACTTTAATCTAAAAGGAGATTGGATTCAGAAATCTAATCAGAACTTAGCACTAGAACTATTAAGAAAACAATTTAAAACAAAGAAATCATGACAGTATGAAAACACAATACAAAGAAGTTATTGACTTTTACAATAATTCAACACCCAAACAACATCAATATTTTTTACAATTAATATCCGATAAAATAACATTGTTTAACGCTGAAACAGGAGCATGTTATGAGTTTGATGAAGAGTATATAATAAGTTTTAATGGCACACAACATCAAATAAATATCAAATGAGAAAATGTAACAAATGTTCGGCAATAATAGAACAGAAAGCAAAACAATTATTCTGTTATAGTTGCAAAGGATATAAGATGCCCTACGAAACTTATAAATTTTATTCACTATCAAATCAATTTAATAATAAAGAATTATGAAAGTAAACAGAGTATATAAAACAGTACGCCCAATGCGAAAGTTTGGCAATTTAATAAGAGATTTATTTATGCCAAAGCAATCTAATCATTTTTGGATTAGAGTAAAAGAAGTTGCTGAAACGCAAGAAGAAAAAGAAGAGCAAATATTTGCTATAATAGAATTGTTAAATAACAGAATAGATATTAAGATATGACACACACAGAAGATTTAAACAGAATAGAGATCAATCATTTGAGAGAGATGCTTAGATATGTTAAGGAAGAGAATGAGAATTTAAAAGATATGAATCGAACACTCAAAGCAAAGAATGAATTATACTTGCAACAATTAGAATCAGAATATAGAAAAAGTAAAGTGTGAGAGTTCTAACGTTTGAAATAAAAGAAGTAGGACAAGAACCTTACGTTAAGCAATTCAATACGGATAGATCAATTCAATGGACAATACAACAATATTCAAGACATAGAGCAATTCAATACATGAATTTAATAGAGTAGATTATAAATTCAATATACATAAATTTAATAGTTGTTTGTTTGTTTGCCCTCTGTAAATTTTACAGGGGGTTTTTTCTTGGCCAACTTGTAAAGCTATAAACAATAAAAGCAATAAAGCAAATTAATATTCTTATTTAGAATTAATATAAATTATTAACTTTCTTTGTTAATTGTTTTGTCAGTTGGAAATATTAATTATATATTTGTGTAAACATTAAAACAAACATTATGAGATATTTACAAACAAACAAAGATTTACAGATTAAAGCTAATGAATGTATGAAAAAATACAGATTATATTTAGCGAAAAACGAAACCAAAATAGCAAACGATTGGTTACTTGCATACAAAGGTTGTATGGGGTTAATGAACTAATTTAAAAACAAAGAAATGAAAAACTTACATTTATTATTTATTAAAACAATTACGGCAGTGTCCTTCGTGGGCATTGCCTTTGTTTTATTTGCCTGTTTAACTTTATTAATCAATTTATTTTAATTATGAAAAAACAAAGAATTAACGAACTCAACAACCTTTATTCAGTGCCAATAGGCAAAGAAATAAAGATCAAAAGAAACGCTTTTAAAAGCATCTTAAAACGCTTTATTTTAAGTGATATATTCATCAGGGTATTTGTTTATGCAAGTGCCTTAATTTTAACCTTATTATTAACCTTAGAAATATAAAACAATGAAAATAAAAACAATAGACATTAACGCTAAAGAATGGTTTGACAAAATTAACGGAAATTCTTATTTCTGTGGCATAATTACCATTAACTATTTATTAGATAATGAGGAAACTTTTTTAATGCCGTTTCAATATGGTTATGGTTCGCAATATGAACAGGAAGCAAAAGCAATATTAACGCAATTCAACAAAATTTCTGCTGATTATAACGATAGTTTGTGGAGACATTGCAAAAAAAATAATATAAAATACAATAGTTCAATATTAGAAAATTGTAAATTAAGCGAACTAAAACAAATAGAAAAAGATTATGATAATAACCTAAAAACAATAAAACAATGAAATCAAACAGACACATATGGGAAGGGTGGACAGTTCAGGATTTTATCAATGAACTTGAATTTACTTTTAAATATAAAACATTCCAAAACAAACAGGAATTAAAAAAATGGTGTAAATCTGAGCAACCATACTACAAAAAACATATTCCTGAAGTTTACAAACATTTTTTAAATAAAACTAACTTAACATAATAAAACAATGAAATCAAACAAAGAAACAATTAAAACCTATTTACAACAATGGCACACACACGGACAAAGCGCAAACGTATTTTTTGAATATAGTCGTATTTATTCTTATGGCTATCATTATTTGCTCGGCAAATTTCTTGATGATAATTTTTTAATAATAAATAATACAGGATATTCAAATACAACCTCAAAACATATTCACTTATTAAGAGACACAGCAAACGAAATGAATATAACTAATTTCAGTACTTCAAACGTTGATACAATAAGTGTATATAACGAACTCAAATATTTAGAAAGTAAATTACATAAGGCAAGGAAACCAGAAATTTGGTATAATAGAATAAATTCCCTTTATAATAAATGGTATGATTTTACAAAAAAATATGGTGCTTTATTAATGATCGGTAGAGAAATAAAACTTAGTAATATCACTCAGCAAAGCCAAATAGTCAAAGACATTCAAAAGATAATGATTAGAGTTGAACAATACTATACAACATTAACACTTAATTTAAACGTATGAATACAACAGAATTAAGAAAATATTTGGTTTGGATTGGTGGAAGTTATAACGCCTTTAATACATTAGAGGAAGCGACAATAGAAAAAGAAAGCTATTTAAACAAAGGATATACAGACGTACAAATTGAAATTGTTAAATGTCAAACCTTTATAAAAGAACTAAACAAAAATCCTTCTTTATTTTAATTAAATTATATTAATATGAAAACAATACAACAAAAAAAGTATTTTATAAATGATGTTATTAATGTAGGTTATAACCTTGATCCGTTAATCTGCTTAAATTGTAATAGTCAAGAGGTTACATTTAACCAATATATAGGTGATGCCTACTGCTCAGAGTGTGGAACATGGCAAACGGAATAAATTAAATTATATTAATCTTTTATCGTTCTTTATTAATATTATACCCCTTTAATTAGGGGTTTTTTTATATCAAACATTTTGTTATATTTCTAACATTCAGCTAGTTATGATTAATTAAAATGTAAATAACTATAATTCTTTTCTTAATCAGCTCTACAAAGCCATATTAAGCTATCTAGCGTTAGATTTAAGCCACTTTAATTGCATAGTGGTATATTCATATACCTT
>Ga0196899_1000489_pt1 | contig 20402 bp, 37 predicted proteins | sample VirMetDEL_Sep_01_FD_169095 | JGI IMG/M metagenome (GOLD analysis project Ga0196899, IMG submission 169095) | Aqueous microbial communities from the Delaware River and Bay under freshwater to marine salinity gradient to study organic matter... | ecosystem: Environmental > Aquatic > Marine >... | reverse complement strand
TCTTGTAAGTCTGCTAGTTGTTTCTTTAGTAGTAACTCATTTAGTTCTACTCCTTGCAGTCCTTGTTGCATTGTCTTTATTAAAGATTGTTGCATCTTAATTAGTTGCTCTTGCTTGTCTATTATTCGCTTAGCTTCGTCAAATAAGTCTAGTAATTCGTTTGTCATTGTTATAGTGATTTTTTTCTTTGTCTCTTAACGTTCTCGTTAATTAGTCTTGGTAAATCTAATTTAATAGCTTCTTTGATGAATCCTTTGTTCATTTTATAAAATCCTTTTGATAATTCATCTTCAGCATATTTACATCTAAGGAATGACATAATAGACATATTATCTAATGCATTAAAGATTCTTTCTGCTTGTTCTTGTTTTGTCATTGTTCTCTGTTGTTTAGTTTATCTAATTCAAAGTTTAAATGGTTTATTGCCTTCTGTATATCCTCAAATGGAGAGTCGTGTTTATAATTACATCGTAAAAGATAACTAACGGCAACACCAACATTATAACTTAAATCCCAATCCTCTACAACCTTACGAGCCTCATAGCCATAAGTATTACCTACATAGTAGTTTGGTATAGGATTACTCTTTAAGTCCTTTATAACTTCTTTATCTTCGTCTATGTTCCTTGTATAGTCGTAATAATACTTTGAGTGTTTCATTTCTTTTTCCTTTTAGCTTTTGCCCACGCTGTTTTCTGATTGTGATGTGGTAGACATAAAGTCTGTAGATTGTCTTGGTTTAATCTATCTCCACCGTCTTTAATCTCTATTATGTGGTCAATGATTATCTTATCTTTATAGTTTACTTTGCCCTCTTCACTACACCATCTGCAATGTGGCTCTCGTTCTATATGCCACTTTCTAAGCTGTCTCCAAGCTCTACTATTATAGAAGTCATAGTTTTCGCTCTTATGCTTCTCTGTAAAGCCAGTAGTCTTTTTGCTACTTGCTATCCATTTCTTTTTCTTTCCTTTTGGTAGACTTGGCATTAGTTTAAAAATTGCTGATTCTCATCTATCTCTGGTAACTTATACTCTATAGATATTATTGGTGGTATACCGTTATTGTTTATCCAATCCTCTAAAGAGTCTATTAGTTCGTCTATTGCTCTTTCCTTAGCATCGTCTAATAACTCTGTATCGTCTACTCTAACCTCTATACTAACCGATGCTATTATCTTCATCTTTTATTTTTCTTTTAAAGAAATATAACTTTCTAGCACTTATACCTAAAACTTTAGCAGCTTCTTCTATAGTACTATACTTGCTCAATGCTTTCTTCATTTGTTTTTCTTGCATTTGTTTTATCGTCATTTCTTTTGTTTTCTTCTGCTACAAATCCCACTATAAAAAAGTGTAAGAATATTACTACAAATATAGGTAAACAACTGACTATAACTAATAGTGCTAATAGTGTTCTAAATATGCTGCTTAAAATCTTCAATACTTAAATATGTTTTTGCTTGGTATCTGTTAGCATTATCTTCTATCCTTTTTTCTTCAATTCTGTAGTCCTCTCTATGTCCAAACATTAGCTGAAATCCTATGTCTGTTTTAATCTTTTTGGGTAATACAAGCTCTAGTCCGTTCTTCGTTCTCTTCCATATCTCTTGATGCCTGGTCGCCCTATTATTACTCAAGTGTTGTTTTATACTTATTTATTATACGCTCCATCTGAGATTCGTAAAACACTGGGAAATCAGTATAGCCTCTTGGCTCTCCTTCTTGCTCCCATACTCTGTATAGTACAGCTCTTAATCTTTGTGATGCTGTTTTAGTCTTACCTACTTCAAAGTCTGTAGTAAACTTCTCAACCTCTTGAACCTCTGCCTTGCTTATATCGTCAGAGCTTATTAGAACCATTCCAGGAGACTTACGTAAGCTAAACACTCTCATCATTGTTTCTTCTGGTAGCTCTTGTGTATGTATGTTAATACTAAGAGTTCCGTCTGCTAGAGTGCTTACCTTGTTCACTCCTCCCTCGAATATTACTGTCTTTTTCATTATTGTAAATATATAAAATAGATTCAATTTCCCAATCTTTTGGGTTTAAAGTTTTAAACAATCGATTGTTAATCCAGCTCTCTAATCTTTTGCTTATACCTTTCGATTGCTTCTTCATAATCAGTTCTTGTTAATTTTACTACTATATGCATTCTACTTTCTAACTCATCGACTGTACCCTTACCCCATTTATTTTCTACTCCTCTAGCTGCCAAGAGCTGATTCCCATAAAGAAAAGTATTACAATACGAACACTGGCTATTAACATTTTTCTCATCATATCTTATGCTAAGGTAACGTCTAGAAAATAGATGACCAGCGTGAGTACTACCTCCAAAAGCTGGATATTCTTTACCACAGCTAATACACTTGCAATTACCTTTATAATCGCTGTCACGCTTTCTAATGTACTCGCTAAATACTTTGTCTAGCTTTTTCTTTAGTTTTTTTATTGTTGTGGCCATTGCCTATCTTTTTAGTTTCTCTCTTGTTAATAACCTTGCTAAAAGACTCTACTCTCTTTTTATAGACTTCGTATTGGTCTATTTGATTTGTCTGTTTTTTAAATGCTTTAGTTTTTTTGTAACTTCTAAGAGCTTCATTCCACATTGGTACGTTTACAAAGTGTGGTCCATCTTTCTCTCTTATGTGTTTATTTAATGCAAATCTAACCTCCTCTAATTCCATAGAGCCATAGTTAGTAGCTAAGTCATTGCAAAATAATTTAGTCATCTCAACTATTATCTCAGCTTCAGCAACTTGTCCTAACTGAACATATAGCTTAGAAATTATTTCGTAGCATTCTCCTTTTAATTTTTTAATGTCGTGTGCATATAAATACCACACTTGTTTACTTTTGTCTTTCATCTTTAGTTTGTTGTATGTGTTTCCATCCAGTTATCAAATAATGACAATCCCAAGTTATTTTGTTTCTATATTTATTGTCAGTTTTGTAAATCTTGAACATATTTTTGACTGTTACGTCTTTGCGCTCTTTTATATCAAAGTAATTAATCATTTACTTGCTTTTTAACTTCTATTAATACTTCCATTAGGCTGTCATATATCAGCTCTAATTGTTCACTTCCCTCTGTCCATTGGAGTATTTCTCTCTCATATTGTGCAGCTACTTTTAAAAGTCTATTGAACTTTAGTTTTACTATTCCAGAGTGTGCGCCTTTTAAGTTGTATAGTTGCTCGTTAAAGCATCTAAACGTAGCTATTAAGAGATTTAGTTCTGCTGTTTGTTCTTTAGTCATTGTGTTCTTTGTTTATCATTTCTAGTCCTTTCTGATAGTTAGTTAGTATCTTTTGAACTTTGGTTTGTTTTTCTGTTTTAAGCTCAAATAATCCCTTCCAGCCATTTTCAATAGACTGCTGGATAATTTGCGCCTGGTTTTCTTTGTTGTTGTTGGAGATTCTTAATAGCTTAGAAATAGCTGCTGATTCGCCTAATGGTTTGTAAGTAGTTCTAAATTGCTCTTTCCTAAATTCTTTCCATAAATTCCAAGCCTCTAAATTCAATTCAAAAGGATAATCCCCTTCTGTTTTAGTATTATTAGTATTTAGTTTATATAAGTCTTTAGTATTATTAGTATTTAGTAGTGGTCGATTTTCTACATCTAGAATTTCTACATCTTGATTTTCTACATCTTGAAAATCGGTATGTGGTTTTTCAAAGACTATATAATCCCAAGAAACTATCTTACCTTTTTCACGTTTTTGCTCTCGTTTCATATAACCGTTAGATGTCAGTTCCTTAAACGCTGAGTAGATAGCAGCCTTGCCGTCTGTATGCCATTTCTCGACCTCCTCTACGTATAACTTCCAATCGTTAGGCAAAGCCAAGAGATGACATAGCAATCCCTTAGCTTTTAACGATAAGTCCTTATTAAATATAAATTCATTGTTTATAGTTGTATAATTAGTGGACTTTTCTACTCTAATTCTTCTCATTGAGTGTATATTTAGAGAATGAAACTTTTTCTTTGAATCTGTTTTGACTTGATACTAGCTCAGACTTGATGTCATAGCCTTCGTCTTTAAGTTCGCAGATTCGAGATGTTAGTCTCATTATAGCGTAGTCATTAAACGCTTCTAGTGGTGTAATACTACCTATTTGTTTAAGATGTCTTAATACTTTCTGTTTCTGTGATAATTTCTTCATTGTTGTAAAATTTATTTAGTTTTTCTTTTAATTCTATTTTTGATTCTTGATTAGCTTTTAATCGCTGTATAACCTCTACAAGTTCCTCAACCTCAACTACATTCAAATCACTTTTTACTAGTTGCAATATAGTATTATATTTTTTAAAGTAATAGCTATCAGATTCTAGTAAAGTTCTATTGAGCTTGTAGTGGTGCATTACTGTAGCGTGATTGATTTTAAAATGCTTTGCTATGTGTAAGTAAGGCATTCTAAGAACGTCTTTAATAATAGAGTAAGCCATTCTTTTTATATCGACTATATGTCTCTCTCTTGACTTGCTTTTAAAGTCTTTAACAGATATATTACCGATATAACAAGCTGTGTCTATTATGTGATTTATTTTATCCATCAAATTCTACTTTTACTCGTTCATAAATTATTGGAGCTAAGTCTTTTAGCTCTCTCAGCTTCTTTCTTGATTCTCTCCTTGCTTCGTCTTTTCTAGTCTTACTGATGTCTGTACCAGTAGCCTCGTTAATTATCAAGTGAGAATCTTTTAAAATCTTGTCTATTCGTTCTTTTTTAGTCATCTTTTATATTCTTTAAAAAGTGATAATACTCTTGTAAGTCGTTGCAACGTTCTTGTCTTATAACAGTATCTGCTATGAACTTCTCGCCTACGTTGATATACCAATCAGCTAGTCTTAGTTCAAAGTGGTCATCGTGTTCAATAAGCTCTGTAGCTTTCTTGTTTAAGTGTAACCAGCCACGTCCTACTCTTAATCTAAAAGCATAGCTAGTATCTGTGTCGAATGCTTCGTCTCTTGTTGTTTTACTAAAAAGGTAAGTCTGTGCCATTGTTTGTTGATTTTGGTTTAACATCGTTTAATATCCATTGTGTGAAAGTATCAGCAATCTCAATAATTTCTGCTGGTCCACCATCATTTGCTATACAATAATCTATAGCGCATTTCAGAGATACTTGTTTAGCTATTGCTGTTTCTTTCTTTAAATCTTTAGCGTTCCATTCTTCTTTAGACATCTTGTTAGATTGATTTGTAGAAGAATTAAATCCTCCACCTTGAAACGTTGAAGCTGGTTTAATCTTGTTGATTGTAGTACCATTGTACTCTCTTGTAGTTACTTCTATTTCTACCTCTTGACCCTCTACAAATTTGTTTTGTGTTTCAGTCTTTGAAAGGTATTCTCCCGAGTAGTTGTCTTGAAATTCAATCAACCACTTGTAGAAGTGTCCGTATTGCGACTCAAAAGAGCCATCTGATTTTACTGTTTTTACTACTTTTTTCATAATATTTATTTAATTTAATTAGTTCCGTATATAATATAAAATACTACCATAGTGATAAAAGAGCCAGTATAAAGGCTTAATACCTCTGTGTAGTATGTTGGTATCAAATTCAATAGTAATAGCGTTAGAAACGCTAAAACCATTAAATAAGAGCATAATTGAGTGATTGTAAAGCTAAAGAATTGTACTTGTGTACCAAGCTCTAATTTAGCATCTAAAAATTTCTGTTGGTGTAAATCTTGCATTGTTAGTTAGTTTTAAAAAACGAGTTTCAGTTGTGGTCGACTGCTTTTGTTGTAACATTGTGTCCAGAATTTTGGTTAGTCAATCTGTGTGACTCCTCTTTTTTCTTTTTTCTCGTTTGTTAGTTGTTTTAGTTAATTTCTGTTAGTTCTGTTAATACTCCGTCAATCGCTAATTTGTTGAGTATTGGCTTTAATGTTTTTGTACTCTTTACAATTACTGCATTTTTTTCTAAGTTAAAATGCCCCCACCTACCTAACCATAAGGTAAATAAATCTCCTTCGCCGTCAAAAGAATTTCTTAAGGTTAGAGTTTCGCCATTCTTTAAAGCGTTTTTTTGTTGTGTTGTTAATTCCATTGTTTTGTGTTTTAGTTTGTTTGTTGGTACAAATATATAACCATTTTTTTAATTGTGCAAACTTTTTAACAGAAAAAGTGTAATTATTTTAGTTTACTAGATAAGAAAAATGTTAAAGTTTTTTAAATATAAGCATAAAAAAAAGGGATAGACGTTAATCTACCCCCTAAAACAAACCAAAAACAAGGGCAACAACTCCCTCTACACTTAAAACAAGTTTGCAAATATATTAAAAAATATGAGTTAAGTGTGCTATTTGACCATATTCGTTATGAATAAAGCCTTCTACAGCTTTAATACTACCAGTATAACCTTTTTGATAGTGCCACGAATCTGTGCCACTTGGAGAGCGTAAGAACTCTACTGTTACTCCTATATTATCAAAAGAACTCATAAACTTATAGCGTTGCTTATGGTGTAAGTGATGTAAATACCAGTATCTGTATTTAGTATCAGCCCACATTTGAGGCTCTTCTTGAGCCATATGTAAAGGTAAGTTAGGTAACTTAGCACCATCTCCGTGAGTCAATCCTATTAGACTATTCTTATACTTATAGTACTTTCTGTGTATTGGGTCGGCATCTACGCTTACAGCTTCTGTATTACGATACCAAGCTTTTAAAGCGTGTGCTAAATGGAATCCACTCATATAATCGTGGTTACTCATAGAGTGTACACAATCGACTGGAGCTATCTGCATTAGCATTTCTACTACCTCAACGTAAAGCTCTAAAGCCTCAGTAAAGTGTTTATGCCATTTACCGTCTTTATCTTGTGGAGTTCCTTTTGTTGTGTTTCCTTGTACGTTGTCTGTGTGTAGTATATCATTACCAATACAAAACAATATACGTTCTATTGGATAGCCTTCGGCGTTTCTTAGAATACCCTTAACTCCTTCTCTAACTCTGTTCTTAGCTATTTCTATATTGTATTCGTCTCCAGTTTCTGTAGCATCTGCATATTTGCCAATATGTACGTCTGCTGGATTTATTATAAGTAAGTGACCATCTTGTCTAGTAGGATAATCAATGGTGGGATATTTAGGAGAGTATTGTGAGATAAGCTCCTCAATAGATTGTAAAAATTCATCTTTAGTAAATTCATTTGGTTTAGCAAATATTGAGAACTTCTTACTCTTGTACCAATAATGAGAAACAGAGCCAACATCTATACCAGCCTCGTTGCATTCGTCAGCTAATAGAGATTGCCTTTCTTTGTCTTTTCTATATTCGTCTATAAGTTCCCATTCATCTGTCTTTAGTCTATACCTTTTCTCTTTTGTCATTTTTTGTTGATTTTCTCCAATCCTCTAGAACCAAAATAAGCACCTATACAAGTGATAAGAACTATTTGTAGTAGGTCTACCCATTGCTCATCTACATTAAATGTAATAACTCCAGCATCTATAAATATAAGCAAAGTAGTAGAAACAACAAGCCAAGCTAAGACTAATGGTCTAATGTTTCTAGGAAGCCAACTAGATTGTAAGTTATCTGACTCCCATCTTTTAGTAACTTCTTGTTCTATTAGAGCCTCTTGCTCTTGGATAATCTTTTGCAGTTCGTTCTTTAACTGCATACGTTCCTCTTGTGATGTTATTACCTCATCGACAATCTTATCAGCTTTGCCTAATAAATTGCCAAGTATATTTGTTAGTATAGCCATATAGCATCATTTTTATCTTGGTCAGTATCGCAATGTATAAAAGAGTCAGCTATCCCTATTCGAGTAAATCCAGCTTGTATAAGCCCATTGACTATCTTTTGTCTAGTGCCACTATCTTTGCAGTATATATCAGCAGCGCAGCCTTTTAAATGGCTTGAGTTAGCACTAGCCTTATAGCCTTGCTTTCTTAGTCTTTCATTGTGTTGTGGTGTTCTAAATCCAGATGTTATCTTAAAAGGTATTTTAGCTATATCTCTAGCCTTGTCTAGCTTTTTAAGAAAGTCTCTTTTCATATTTTTGCCACTTCCTTTAACGTCAGAATCAAACTCACTTAACTTAAAGTGTTTCAATGCCATATCTTCTTCGGCTTTATTTAGACTTTTTTGCCACGTCTTTAGATTCATTATTTTTTCTTCGTTTTCTGTTGTAAATTATCTTGTCAGTTGTATATATAATAGAGAGTAATAAAACAGCTATTTTAAGCACTACCTCAACATCAGCTAAAGTAGCAAAAGTAAATGTAGTGGTATTTAGTACTAATACGTCTGATGTTTCTTTTAATATATTTTTCATTTTTTTATTTTTTAAGCATCGTAATAGCTGAATATTAATGTTATGTCTGCATAGTGTTTAGTGGAGCTTGTTTGTTTACTCCCACTTTTTTTAAAGCTAGGAATGATTGCCATTCCAGCATCTAAATTTTCATTTAATTCTACTTCTATATAGTGAACATAAGAAGCATTGTTTTGACATATTATCTCCTGTTCATTTATTAAAGTTATTGTACTTGCTGTAGTTGAATTAGGATTAATTGGTTTTTTCCAAAGTGATATAGTCCAATCTTCATTAGTTGTTCCGTTGCTAGAGCAACTATATATTATTCTTTCTAGCTTACATTTAAAACTAGGCACATTTAAAACACTAAACTTAGTTCCCCAGTTATTAGAATAACTAGAGCCAGTCGTTAATGTCGTACCAGCATCGTGATTATATTTACCTCCTCCAGGTTCTTGTGAGTTGATTAATAAATCGTTTCCGTGAGTTGTTCCTGTTTCAAACATATGAATATGCTCAACAAAAAATCTTTTATATATATGATTTAAGGCATAAAAGTTATTAAAAAATATTCTAGTATTTGCTGGTATATCAAAAGGAGCTGTAAAAGATTCTAAATCTATTTGAGTATCTCCAGACTCTAAATCACTTGATAACACACCCAATTTAACTTCTGAAGTGTATCTAGGTTTTATTTGTATAGAAGAACCTTTTGGCATTAGTGGACCATTATACGCATCTATAAATACCCTACTTACTGAAGCTCCACTACTTATAGCTGTATTTATTTTGCCTATAACATTCAACATCCTTTCGTTATTGATGTCAATAAGCATTCCAGTAAATCTATTCAAATTGCTCATATTATATATTATTTTCAGTAAATAGATTATTAAAAGTATTATCTGCTTGTACGTTTTCAGCTACAAAACTACCTTCAAATCCAGCATTAGTTAAATCTACGTCATCAAAATCTACTTCAATCCATTCTCCAGTAAAAAATGCTTGAGTTGCTACATATTCTCCACCTATACAAATGAAGTATCTTGTAGCACCTTCTATAGTATCTTGTAACATATATAAAAACTCCCAAGGGTCTACACTTAATACATCAGTATCTCTTACTATTCTAGTATCCATAATCATTCTATAATTCTTTTGCATTCCAATAAGAGTCATAGCTTTTAAACTAGGTAAATGTACGGCACTCATTCCAGTAGTATCATATAAATAAGTCCAGCTAGGAGATAGTGCAAAAGTCCAATTACCATCTACACCAGTGCTATTTTTAATAAATATATTATTATTGTTAGCATCTCCTTGAGTTAAATATTGTTCTATAAAATTAACTGAGTCTGTAATTTCTTCTCCACTTTCTACTACAACGCCACTATCTTCATTTACAAATTCATAGGCCACGAAACTTGGAGAAGCACCATCTAAATATAATTGACAGGATGCAACTGGAAAATCATAAGGCGCACCAAATCCACCATCATAATTAGGAGCTGACGTACCTATAACATCTGGAGAAAGTTGTGAGGTTAATGGTGTTGAGTAATCCCAACTAATATTACCATCTGTATCTTGTGTAAGGCTTCCTACTCCTCTTATGTTATAGTAAATATAATACTCTATAAGTCCACTTACTGGAGCTGCTTCCATTCCATTTAAATCCATACTACCAATAGAGTTAGTTACTCCAAAAGTTAAATCATCTGCTGTAGCTGTATCATAACTAAAAGCTGCTGGTAATGGATTATTAGTAACATATACTTGTGATGTAGTCCAAACGTATTTATTTTCATCTGGATTAAATTGTAAATAATAGTCTGTAGTAGAGTTTATTCTAACCATAATGTAAGGCTTAAAAATAAAGCCTCCATATAACAACCAATTTATGTCACTAAATCCAGTGATTTCAAATTGATTTGAATAATTAAAAACAAACGTCATATCTTGACCAGACTCTACACTTAAATAAGTAGATTTAAAATCTGTTGGAGCTGGAGTAAAATCATTATTTATTGTTGAAACAGTAAAAGTTTGCCAAGCTGTTGCTGATTGTAAACCTGGTAAGTTTAGCTGTTGAATAACAGATTGACCACCTCCTAAATCCGTAAAGTTTAAAGGATTAGATTCTGAAGCTCCAGCTATATTATAAACAAGTCTCTTAATCATTCTGCTGAAGTTAAATTTAGTGAGAGACCTTTTGTTATTTTGTGAGCTTAATGTCTTTAAATAATTAATAGTGAAACTTAGAGCATTATTACCTTTGCTATAACTTACACCATTAGCAGCAGCGTTATCTTGCCATTTTTGATATACTCCTAATTGTACTATTTTAAAAATTCCTTCCTCTTGATGTATTCTAGCATTTAAATAAAATAGTATTTTTTCTAGCACATCATAACAGCTCATATATTTTATCTGACCTCCAGCTACTGATGGTCTTGTATAAAATGCACTAGATTGAACTATGATAATATTAGAACAATCATAATAGCCGTCTGCTTGAGTTACGTCTGTTAATGAACTCCACCAAGCTCCGTAGAATTGTAAAAGTGGATCTATTAAAACATTCTCTATATATACTTGAGATACTGGATTTTGATTAAGTATAGCTAGAATCAAAGAATGAAAAGTATAATATCCACCTTCAAAGTCTCCATTTGCATCTGCAACTGAAATTGTAGAATCAGTAGTCTCTGTCCTTTCGTTATATATATTAGTTAGTTGATTAAATTTTTTACTCTTTAATAACTTTAAACCATCAATAGCTCTTAGTGTTATTATTTGTGGATAGTCTACATCTTCCATTATAGACTCATTCATAATAATTACACCAGTCCAAAATTTGCCAATAGGAGATGTTGATGCAAAATCTGTTTCAGTACCAGCATCGTTTTTATATATTCTTGCTATATACTGACCTTCATTTTGTTGCATTATATCTAAGATTCTATTTCTGTCATCGTTATCTCTTAAAACAAATTCAAAAGTAATCTCAGATGAATGTATAGGAGAGTCTACTTTTTCTCCTCTACCACCCCAAGTTAATTTAAAACCATCTCCACCTACATTAAACTCACTAATAGAGCCTACATAATTATCTTTTAATATATGTAACTCGTAATAGATGCCGTTGTCATCTTTAAACTTTGCTCTATTTGTTATTGCGTATGCCATTAATAACTATTTTTTCTTCGTGAGTATCTGTCATTTGATAAGAAAATATCCTCTCCACTAATCACTCCTTGTACTTGTACCGTCTGCCCTCCTATCATATCTTTTAATTTATTCAATGGAGCAATAACTTCTGGATTTGTATTTGCTCCAGCATACTCTCCCATAAGTCCAACTGTTGGACCACTTACAATACCACCATCAGCAAAGGCTGGTAATGGAGTAGATGCAATAGTTCCTATTTGTGCTGTTCCTAAAACTCCAGTAGCAATAGCTAGAGGTAAATTAGGTAAGGCTTTAACAACTGCTGCTGCTGTATTTACAATAGCTTCAAATATAGCAACTGCTTTAGCTCTCTTGGCTCTTTTTCTTTCTAAATCTGCTTTTTTCTTTTCAAACTTTTCGTCAGATTTTGCAATCATTTTATTTTTTTCTTCCTCAGCTATAGACATTGCCATTATATTATCTACTTCTGTTTTTCTTACTAACTCCAACTCTGTTAATTGCTTTTGATGCATTTGACCAAATAAAGCTCCAACCTTTCCTATTATATTGGTTATCTCTGTGAAAGTATTCATTAAAGAGTTTCTAAAGTCCTCACTAAAACTAAAGAACGCTTCGTTAAAACTCTCTAAACCACTTGGCTCTATTGCTGCAACTCCCTCTAAAGTTTCTGGTATTCCAGTATCAGTTGCAATAGCTCCAGGTTTTTTTGATGCTATTCTTTGAGGTATAGCAGATTTTTTAAAAGATATTTTTTTAGTGTTTTTTGCTACTACATCAGTTAATTTAGATAATTTTTCAAAGTCTCCTACTACTGGTCCTAAATCTAATTCGTCTGTTGTCTCTTGGTATTCTTTCCATTCATCGTTTAAGTCTACCATTCTCTTAGCAAAATATCCAACTGCTAAAACTGCTGCTCCAATAGCTGCTGTTATAGGATTAAATGCAGCTACAAATTTAAGAACTAAAGGAATAACTATACTTAATGAAGATATTAAACTACCTAAAACAACTACAACTGGTCCAATTACTGCAGCATAACCAGCAAACTTAACAATGGCTTTCTTTTGTTCATCAGTTAAACTTCTAAGAACTTTTATAACATCTAAAAGCAAATTTTTGAATGGCTCTATGTTTTCTACTATTAACTTACCAAACTCCTCAGAAACATCGCTTAAAGAGTTTTGTAGCTGTTGGAATGGCCCTAGACCAGCCTCTGCTGCTGCCTCTGCTGCTCCTCCATATTGTTTCTCTAGCTCGTCTAATATTATAGTTTGTGCTTCGGCTAGTTTATTAGTCTTAGCTAAAGATTTTATTATTGCTTTTTGTTCTTCTGAGAATTGAATACCACTACGACTAAGAGCCGATAGATTTGCTATTGGGTCATTCAAGGCTTTTCCTAATTGAATACTAGCAGACTTCAAATCTCCGTCTAGTCTAGTTGCTAAGTTTAAAGCAGCTTTTTGAGTTCTTGCAAATTGCTCTCCAGCTATATTTGTAAATGTCAATAGTTGAGCAGTGGCATCTTTTAGTATTACCTCATCTCCAAAGATTGTCTTTGCTTGTAAATCAGCTGCCATCTTTTGAAGTTGTTGAGATGTAAAACCAGCAGCATTACCAGTAGAGATTAGACCAGCTTCTACTTGTGCTACAGCTTTAGCTTGTTTGTCGAATGCTGCAACACTAGCAGCTCCTAAAGCTACAATAGGCAAAGTTACATTTCTTGACAATGTTTGTCCAAAGGATTTCATATTACCTCCGAACTTTTTCATAGACCTCATTGATTTTTTGAGACTACTCTGAAACTGCTTGTCGTTTAGACTTAATTTTATACTTAATGTTTTCTCAGCCATTGTCTTTATTTAGCAATTCGTATTTCTTTTTAATATATTCTGCTCTCTTCTTTTGTTTCTTAATGTCGGTCTTAACTTTCTTTTTCTCCCAATCAAACTTCATCAGCTTTTGAGGAGTTAGGTTTTGTCCTTTCTTTGTATGTGGCTGTAAATTAACACAAGCCAACCATCGCACTCGTTCCCATTCCCATTGCTGTTCTTTCTCTACTCTATCATTAAAGCCTTTCTGCATACAGATAAACTCGTGGAAAGTTAAACTCCAAAAGTCTTGAGGAAGTAATCCGAAGCCATAACCTATAGCTTCTAAGCTATCCCAAGTTACTTCTTTTTCTTTGCCACTTTCTTCGTGGCTTTGTCGTTTCCCTCCGTTTCAAATTTAGCAGAGAATTGATTAGAGAATATCTCTAGCACTTTATTTAGTGCGTCAAAATCTTCGTCTAGCAAGTCTGCGACATCATCAACATTTAAAGAACATTCTTGACCACTCACTCTAGAGCCGTCTTTTATTCCGTTTAGGATTAAATAACAAGCATCATCTAAACTCATTCCCTCTCCTAGCTTATCTAAGTCAGCTAAACTTCTTCCAGTATCTTTACAGAATAATCTCAATGAGTTCATTCCAAATCTTACTGGGTAATCTTTACCGTTTATTATAACTACTTCGTACATATCTTTGTTAGTTTAAATTATTGCTAGTTGGAGACGTGCCGTAGCACAATCCCCAACCAACAAAGAAATTATTATACAGCAGTCTTAGTTAATTCTCCAGACCCTTCGATAGAACAAGAGTAAGTAGGAGCATCTTCTGTACCGCCAGAAATCTCAAGAGAAGTAATAAAACCATCTCCAGTAATTGTATAACCAGCAGGAGTAGCTAGAGCAAAAGTAAAGTCTACTGCCGTTCTATCAAACATCTGGTCAAATAATTCTGCTACATCAGTATCTCCAGCAGTTGCTGAGAAGTCCATAAGACCATCAGCCGAAAGGCTAAAAGACTTTTGTCCACCTAACAAATCTCTCCAACCAGCAGAGTCTTTTGTTGAGATGTCTATTGTATCTACATTCATTGAAAGTGAAACATTCTGAGAATGCATCAATTTCGCTTCAGCTCCTCCACTACTAGGAGAAACTTTTAGGATTAAATCCGTTCCGTTAAAAATTGCCATTTTCTTTTAATTTTAAAATTTATAATTAGCTAATATCTAAATCCTCAGAAGATTCTTCTTTCTTCTTAGACTTTTTCTTTGTTGTATCTATTGCATCGTTGTGCTGTAAGAAGTTAAAGACTGCTCTTACTACTTTGTAAGATTCGCCTTCTTTGTATTCTACTCCTCTGCATTCGATGTCTTTTTTTATCTTTACTTTATAGGTTTCCATATTTATCTATTTATGTTAAATCTGTAATCTTGTGCTATACCATATAAACCAATAGAACCAGCAGAATCATCATAAAGCTCGTTCTGGTCTTGGTAAAATATCTTATCTACTACTACACCACTATAAGTGCCACTAACGTAGTCTAGAGCTGTTCTAACGTGACCAGCTAGAGTTATCATATCAGCGTAGCTATTGTGATAAATGCTTATCTGTACTCTAACATAGTCATACTCACTTACTCCGTTCTTAGTGTTGTTAGGCTCATCTCCAAACATCTGATAAGTTATATAAGGTAACTTAACGTCTGTAGGAAAATTGTAACGGCTAGGAAATATTCTTAAATTACCGTCAGTAGTAACTAAAGGAGCTACGTTTGAGTCGTTGCTTAAAATATTATATATTACTTTTCCTATCTCCATTACTTCATTCTTTTGTCAATGAGTTTTTTTATTTCTCCTATTACACCGTTTATAGCTGTATTACCTTTACTAGCAGCAGTCTTATCTAACATTCTAAGTCCTGGTATTCCTCTAAATCCATACTCTAAAAAGTAAAAGTAAAATCCAGACTTTTCTTTAGTAGCAAATGACTTAGTTACTCTTGGTCCTACATATACCGTTGGTGGTTTGCCTTTTACATTCTTACCATTTATAACAGCTAAAGACTTTTTAAGTTGTTTAGTTTCAACTGGTACAATAGATTTAAGCTCTTGTAGAATAGGCTTAGCAGCTTTACGCATACCTTGTCTCAATAGTGTCTTGTTTTTACTTTCAGACATATTAAGTTTCTCTAAGTCCTTAATTAAAGACTTCAGCTCTTTCTCATCTATTTGCGCTGATACTATCATTGCTCTGGAAAAGGGTTAATACCGTTATCTATTAATATGTTTATCCAATCTATTTCTTTAGTGTATAAATCTACATTGTCCCACTTAGTCTCTAAGCATTGATAGGTTTCTAGCACTCCATACGATACTATCGCCTCGCTATCGTTCCATACGATGTAGTAACTCTTTACCTCTGGGTAACATATTTCTGTTAATCTTAAACTCATTACGTTGTTAGTTGTGTTAGTTCGCTATCACTTAAAGCCTCATTAAATACTGCTAGTGCTTTGCATTTACCGTAGAAAATACTACCACCACCTCCATTATTAAATAGTAATTCATTAAGTCCAATAGGAGAAGCTCCATTTGTATCAGTATCTCTTTCTACTCCATCAATCCATAAAGCAAAATCATTAGCTTTGTATTTTATTGCAACTTTATGATAATCTAAAGTAGATGATACTTGATAAATTTCATCAAAAACAATAGTGTCTGAACTTTCTACAAATCCTCTAATAGTATTATTTGATTGTAATAAAATAAGCACTCTATTATCTGTGCTTCCATCACATATACCTATTGATATTGAACTATCATCTAAAGCTGCTATCTCTGCATATAACACACCCTCTGTTGAGTTTATTAAGTCAGCACTACCAGCACCAGTTGCAGTCTCTGTAGCTCTTGTAACTGTGCTTCCAGTTAGTGTTGGTATGTATGATGTAGCGTAGGATAAGACTTCTGCTTGTGCGCCCCATATATATATGTCAGAGGCGTAGTTGTCTATTCCATTATTAATAGATAAATTATAATTAGCTTGGCTTCCAAAGTCCCTATCGTATCTTTGCCATTGAGTTGTAGCTGTTTTAGTGTCAGTAGGTTGACCAGAAGCATCTAAATTAAATTGATTATTAACACCACCAGTTACTGCCTTAACAAATAAGCTAAAGTTTCTACAATTTATAAATCCTATACTCAAAAAAGTTGAGCCAGATTGTGGATTTTGTAATCTATAAACCCCTAAACTACCATCAGGTGCAACCACATCACTTTCATAAGTTAAAGTAGAGTTACTACCTAAAGTCCACTCACTAAAATCCTCACTATAAGGCAATAAATTAGTAGAAGTAGGCTCTAACAATATATGACCATTATCTCCATTACTATCATAGCTTATTCTTGGAATGTTGTTTGTGTCTATTACTTCTTTTACTGATACGCTAGTTACAGTAATATCAGAGCCACTCGTATTATTTAGCTGTATCCTGACATCAGTAGAGTTTAAATCCTCGTAAGCTGTAAATGGTAAAGTTTTTGTTATAAACGTATTAGATGGAGAAGTAACACCTAATCTATACTTAACCGTTCCACTACCTTCAACTTGTATTTTTATTGTTCCACTATCAGGAAAGTTAATGGTTTGGAATATATAACCATTATTAGGTATGGTAACTACGCCACCACTTTCAGTAGCAGTATTTGTTGTCCAATTATTTAATCCATTACTAAAGTTTCCATTAGTAACTAACTCACTACCAAGAGTTCTACCTACCATCTCGACTAAGCCACTAGAATTAACACGACTAGCAACACTAGCTCTAGCAAAGTCAAAGTCCTCATAAGGCTCTACTACTGGTGCTACGTTGTAAAGCGTTCCAGCCTTGTAACCAGTAGGAGTTAAGATAATACTTGCTTTATTTAATAGTCCATCTGCCATTAGCTTATGTCGTTTAATGTTTGTAAGAATGCTTGGCTGTCTGTAGTGTTCTCTACTACTCCTCCAGCAGCTACTACTCTAGTGTTTAATACGCTTATGTAATCGGCTGGTGTTGGGTCAAAGATACCACCATCAACAATAGTCCAACCATCATCCTCTATTAAGCTGAATCTTGAAGCATAAGCTGACTCTGTAAATTGTGAGCCACCAAAGTTAATACTTAATCCACTATTGACTGTTTGTAATGCCCAAGCTATTAGCGTTGCATCGTAGTTAGAAGTAGATAAACCAGTAGCGTTCTGCATAAAGTTAGTAAAGTTAGAGACATTTGCAATAGACCACGCTGCTAGAGATTGGTCGAATAAGTCGCAGTTGTAGAGCATTGATTGCATATTTTCTACGTTAGTAGTGTCCCAACTATATATGTCTCCGTTAAATTGTGAGCAATTAAAAAACGATGCGTCCATTCTCTCAACATTAGAAGTGTCCCACGAGTTCAAATCTTGGTCAAAAGATAAGCAATTATAAAACATATAGTCTATTCTAGTTACGTTACTAACATTCCAATTATCTAAACTTTTATTAAATGTAGAACAATTAAAGAAACATTGACTCATATTTGTTACTGAACTTATATCCCAATTTGCGATAGAACCATTAAAGTTGGTGCAGTCTCTAAACATTCTATATAACGATGTACTAGAAATAGTAGGAGCATCTGTAGCACTAGCATCTAAATTAGCGCAACCATAAAACGCAGCAGAAGTAGATAAATCTAATACTCCCCATTGTTTTACGTCAAGCATTTTAAGCTTATCTCCAGCGTTATTAAATTGCCATCCTTGTAATGTTCCCTCTATGCTTACTTCGTATTGTCCAGCACTACTATAAGTGTGTGTAACCTCTTGTTGATTGTAACTTGTAATTGTATCGCTAGAGCCATCTCCCCAGTTTACTGTAGCGTTATAACTACCACTACTAACCAATGGCATCATAAATTGAGTGTTCAAGCTAGAGCCACTTGAAGTGTTCTCTGTGTCAATAGTAAATACAAATTGATTAGGAGCTGTCTGTGATAAATCTACTACGTCATTCTTCTCTAATAAAAGCACCATAGCATCTTTACGACCTACTTCCTTAATACTCTTGATAGAATAATTTGTAGAGCCATTAGAGATAAAGTATTGTGGACTTACTCCAATGTTAGTTCTGTATCTTATTAAGCACTCTATACGCTCATCATTGATTAAGGCATCAGCATCGAAGTTAGTATTACCACCTTTGAAGTCAAAGTCTGCATAGATGGTAACGTAACTATTATCAGATACTACTCTCTCGCCATAAGCGTTAGTTGAGTAAGTCTGTGTGTATAGTTTTAACTTTCTATCTAGTTTGCCTATTATCATAGTTCAAGCAATCGGTAAGGAGTTAATAAGTGGTCTACCATTAAAGGTAATTCATTTACTTGAGTTCCCATAACAACGTCCTGGCGATTTTCGAAGTAACGCCCTACAATTATGTAAATGCTTTGAATTATTGGAGCTGGAACGTCACTCGCTGTCCCACCTACTATAAACTCAACCTCAACAGCGTTTGGTCTTTCGTAAGTGTTAGGAAAGTCTCCATCCTCCGATTCATATATCCTTCCTGGTCTTACCTTAGTATCTACATCGTATTGGTCAGTAGCTAAGGTTTGTAATGTATTGTCGGCATCGTAATACTTAATATGAGTAACACTAGCAACATCTCCTACTTGTAAGTCAATGTAAGGAGGAAACTCATCGTAAAAAAGATTGTACGTCTGAGTCATTAATCTACGTCTAGTAAACTCCTCTACAACTTGCGTAGCAACATTAATCAAAGACGTAATATAAGTATTGTCATCGTCATAGTCTGAGTCTATTCTTAAAAATGCCTTAGCCTCTGATAATGATATTACCGTAGACGTTGGAGCAGTCTTTAGAACTAACTTACCATAAGGCACATAGTCAGAGCCTCTTAATGTGTTGAAGTTGTAGTTATAGTATTCCATTTAAAAAAAATTAATGGAGAGAGTGTTTCCACTCCCTCCGTTAAAATAAACAAATTATGCTTCAATAATATTTACAAAAGCAGTATCATTCTGAACAGCATCACCATCAACTAATGAAGTCAAGATATATCTTGGCTCACCAGTTCCAGCGTTAGTATAGATGTCATAAATAACGTCTAAACCACCAAACTGAGCGATGTGTACTTTAGAAAAGTCTCCGAATAGAGCGTGGTCTTTACCAGCAGTTCCACCGTTACCTACGTTAGGAGATACGAAAGAGAAATAGCCGTTAAGCTCTTTTCTAGCGTTGTCCCATATAGGAGAAACATTAGAAACTTGTGCTAAAGATTTTACAGTAGCGTAAGCAGAAGGGTCTAATAAGTAAGCTAATCTAGCTCCGTTAATTTGAACACCATTCTCAATTAAGCTAGTTTCCATATCAATCCAATCAGAAGCAGTAACACCAGTAGCAGAAGTAGTAGCATCAGCAAAGATAGATTGTGGAGCGTTAGATACATCTGCAGTTCCTAATAAAGCCTCTTCTAAAGTAGCAGCTACAGATTGAGCCATATTTCTTCTCAATGCAGCCTCGATAGAAGCGTTTTGAGCGATAGCCTCAGCAGAAACATTAACAATAGAGATAAGTTTCTTAGGAGATAATGTAACGCTAGAAGCAGTACCATTAGCAGCTGGAGCAGAACCACCAGTCTCAGCAACGAAGCCAGAGTTGATAGCACTAAATACTGGGAACTTCATATTGTCCACACCAGAGTAGAAATTAGCACCAGCAGAAGCTAAAACTAAGTTTGCTTCTAATTGGTCAGTCCAAGCCATAACCTCAGTAGCGTTACCAGCAGCAGTAGCTACAGCAGCACGAGTTAAGATTGTAGATGGTATAGCAATACCTTTAAATGATTGACCAGTATAACGAGCCTCATTTCTTGCTTCTTGGTCCATCTCTTTTACAAGACCTTCTAAACGACCAGTAGCAGCTTGATTCATAGCATCTTGGAAAGAATAGTCTCTCACTTCGCTAGGAGTGTTTTCTGTTACTTCTTTAACAGCTTTAGTTGCTTGAAGTTTCTCAAAAGATTCAGCTCTTACAGCCATCTTGTTTAACTCCTCA
>Ga0196899_1000483_pt1 | contig 20482 bp, 4 predicted proteins | sample VirMetDEL_Sep_01_FD_169095 | JGI IMG/M metagenome (GOLD analysis project Ga0196899, IMG submission 169095) | Aqueous microbial communities from the Delaware River and Bay under freshwater to marine salinity gradient to study organic matter... | ecosystem: Environmental > Aquatic > Marine >... | reverse complement strand
GGACAAGCAGCGTAAGTTCTCCGACAAGTGGTTAGGAATACGATTAAAATATAGTAATTCTAACAAAAAATTAATAAATTTGTATTCCACCGACGTGGCTGCAAAAAAATTCTATAGATAATTATGGCTAAATTAAGAAAGAAACAAAAGGGTGGGCCTGGTAATACTGTTAAAAAAATAGGCAAAGAGCTTTTACAAACTGCTACACCTATAAATATACTTGATATAGCAGGACTTTTACCTGCAAATCTTAAAGCTTTTGCTGCTGATCTTACAGGTATAGGTAAATCAGAAGGTATTACTGAAAAAGATCTTAATAAAAAAGAAAAGAAAGCTTTAAAAGAAGCTATAGCAAAAGCTGAAAAGGCCGGAAAGAATTATATTGAATACTTCGATTATAATACAACTGGAACTCCTAAAACTAAGAATGAAGATATAGGTGGAGGATCTTTCAAAGCAGGGCTTGCTCCTATAACAAAATATTTTGATCCTAGCTATTCTATGAAAACTATGTTAGGACAGACTGGTTTTAAAAAGAATAAAGATGGCAGTTACACAGTAAATGATCAGTATGATTTTAATGATGCAAGGGGTGCTGGGTTTAAAGGATTTATCGCAGATGCTAGTAAAGCAGAAGGAATTGAAAAATTTAATCCATATAGAGTATTAAGATCAGCTGCAAGAAACTTTGGGTCTGCTCCAGGTGAGGGTATGGATATAAACATTAATCTAAAGCAGGCTGGTGGATTAGCTACACCTCCAATGTATGGTGCTAATACTATGCCAGGATCACAAGAGACAGCTGCTATTACATACCAAGAAGCCGACAAGGCTAAAGTAAAAGCTTTAGAAGAAGAGTTAGAAGAGACTAGAACATCTACTAAATATATGGATGAGGCCGAAGCTAACATAGCTAAACAGCAAGCTACTATAGATAGTATAGAGCAATCGTTAGGTCAAGGCGTAGAAAAGGCAGAGGAGCTTGGAGTGTTTGATAAGTTAAAAGCAAGGGGAGCTCAAAAGGCAGCAGATAAACTAGGACGAGAAGCACTAGCAAAAGGAACAACTTTAGCTGGTGGGGTATCTGATGATGCTTTGCAAGCTCTTGCTCCAAAACTATTTGAAAAAAGTATAACTCCGGGAATACAATCTGCAACTAGTAGTTTACCATCTAACTTAGCAAACTTTACTCCGGCTTCCTTACAATTCGGACAGTCGAGCGCTACTAGTCTAGTTCCTAGTTCTATGGGAACTCAAGGTGCAAACCTATTAAATACTGGAGCAAATGTGGGCGCAAGCGCAGGTAAAGGATTAATAGGAAATGTAGGGCCTGGAGGAGTTGGAGCTATTGCGTCACTTGCAGGTGAAGGTATTAAGATGGCATCAGATGATCAAGATGCTACTACAATGAATGCAGGTGAAAGTATTGGATCTGGGTTATCAGGTATTGGTACAGGTATTGGTGCGGCTATGACTACTGCTGCACTGATGGGAACATCTCTAGGACCACTAGGAACAGCTGCTGGTGCAATAGGTGGAGCAGTGTATGGACTAGGTAAAGGTCTTATATCAAGAGGTAAAGCAAGAAGAGAAATGAAAAAAGCAGAAAAGAAAAAAGAAAAAGATGAGCAAAATATAGCTAGCGCTCAAAAGCTAGAAACTCTTAAATCAAGAATGTATTCAGGGTATGACATGGGTGCTGATATAGCTAGATATGGCGGATACTATCAAATGGGAGGAACACAAGCTCAACAATTTTTAGCTAATCAACAGGCTAGTAATCAGGGTAATCAAAACGTGCAAATGCCAGCAGACTTACTACCTGGTATTAAAAAACGTATGAATACACCAATGAGTGAGGAAGATAGAATAAGATACGGTTCTTTACAAATGCAAAGAGATGCATCTGATTATTTAGCTAAAGAAGGGACAATGGCTGGGTTTAAAGGACCTGAAGAAACAAGTGCTTTAGCTAAGACTGGTAAGTTTGTAGCTAAAGAAGCTTTGTTAGATAAAGCATTTCATGGTTTAGGTAGATTTGCAGGACTGCCAGGTTTAATGTTATCTCCTATGGAGGCAAGTGCGTCTACTGTAAGAGATCCTTATGGAGTTCCAATGCGTAAACCAGTTGTTAAAAATAGAGATGGCGGTGTAAAACTACCTGGCGGTATGGCTAAACCTATACCAGGATCTGATGCCATAGAGTTCAAAGGTAGGAGTCATGAGCAAGGTGGTATTATGATAGACCCTAACACTGAAGTTGAGGGTGATGAAACAATGGATAAAGTAACTATGAAAAATGGTGGTAAAAACGATTACTTCTTCTCTCAGCATTTAAAGCTAGGAGGTAAGTCATTTGCACAAAGACATAAAGACTTATTAAAGAATGGTGGAACGCAAGGTGAGATTGATTACTTAGCTAAGCTACAAGAAGAAAAAGCTGGTAGAAATCCTGACGATGTTAAGTTAGGCGCCGGTGGTTACTATCTAGATGGAGGTGAGTTTATGGATTATACACAAACTAGTTATAATAATGACGCGGGTATTGTGACTCAATCTCCTTTCATAACAGCACCATATAATCCAACTCTTAGCATGAACGATATAGTTCCCCAGGCAGGGCCTACTAGAGAAGAGATAAATCATGAAAATATGATAAATAAAGGGTTTGTATTTAATACGCTAACTGGTACATATACAAAACCAAGCAAAGAACCTGAGTCTGAGTCTGCACCAGTTACTAATAGCGCTCCTGAAGAAAGAGTTCCTGATGAGAACTTTGAGTTTAATTTTATGGAGCCTAAGCCTATACCAGTGCCGGACAAGATGGTGTATGACCCTAACAAAGTAGATGCAGAAAAATCTGCAGCATATGATAACTTACCTCAAGAAGATAAAAACATTATAGATAAAGCAAATAGTGATAGACCTCTTACAAAGTTAGAAGAGAGAGCTTTAAGAAGATTGAGAAGAAATGTTCCTGCTTTAGCTATAGGGGCAGGTATTGCCCAAATGATTCCTGCAGCATATGCATTCTTTAGAAAAGATAAGCCAGCAGAACAAATGGGAGCGCCTGGTAGAATCAAAGCCCCTTCTTTAGATAGAGTAAGCTTTAATGCTGAGCGCGCATCTAATGCAGCACAGAGTAGAGCTATTAGTAGATCTATAGATACTAGCGGTGCTGGTCCTGCAGGTATTATGGCTAAGATGGCATCGTACAGACAAAAGCAAGAAGGTGATATAAAAATTGCTGCACAAGAGGCTAGAATGAATACAGCTATAGCTAACCAAGAAGCTCAAATGCAAACGCAGACTACCGCTAGAAACGTCGCTAATGCAATGAATGTAGATCAAGTTAATACAGGGCTAAGAGAAGCTGAAAGAATTGCACAGATTAATAAACGAATGGAAGCTATTGATACTACAGCTCAAAATCTAGCAGGACTTGCTGGAGATGCGCTGTCATATAAAGCCACTGAAAGATTGGCAAGAGCTACAGGCGACCAAGGAGTTTATGAAAGAGATAGATTAAGAAACTTCTTAAAGAATACAATTAATCCTAACACTGGTCAGCCGTATACAAACTCTGATATAGCTGAACTATTTAACAAACGTTTTGGAGAAGTTCAGGCTACAAACGAACCTAAAGATAAAGACGATGAGCAGGTATAAATTAAAAAACTATCAAAGTGTATACCGTGATCCAGGATCAGTTGCAATAAATACACTACAGCGACAAAGATTTCAACAAGCATTTAATGCTGATGATGCCTTAGCAGGCGCAGTAGATCAAATGACAGCTGCTGACTTTGCTGGAGATCAAGCTTTAAAAGCTGACTTAGAGAATCGCACAAGACAAGAGCTTCAAAACAGATCTGGCAGAGGAGACTATGAAACTATGGGAATGGATATAGCTAAAAATGCTAGACAGTTTGAAAAAGAGTATTCTCCTATTGCTTCTAATGCTAAAAGATATGCAGCATATAAACAAAGACTTCAGGAAGCGTATGAGAAAGGACCAGAGGATGGAGGTATAAATGAAGAGACCTATCGTCGTTCTTTAGCTAAATCTGTATTTGGATATGAAGGATTACAAAAAAGCGCTGATGGTACAATAGATGATGATAGTTTTTTCTCTGGTTTTAACTTTGTAAAAGATGTAGATATACAAGGTAGAATGTCAGACCTAATGAAAGACATGGCTGTAGAAAAATACGGAAAAGAATCAAAAGTAATTAGTCAAGATGGTAATTACTATATAACTCAAGGAGGCAGTTATGAAAGAATTCCTGAGGCAGATGTTGCTGCAGTATTCAATAACCTTATGTCCGATCCTGATGTATCTGCTGCTCTAAGACAGAGATCTGAGCTTAGAACATTTGATAAAGGTGATGAGCAAATAAGAGAAGAGATATTTAGTACCTTATATGGAGATGAAGCTGATCCTGAAAACAATGGACTTATAGGACTAAGAGATAAAGCTATACAAGAAGGAGACGATGATATGGCTGCTAGGTATGATAAACAGATAAAAGAAAGGCAGGCTTTGCTACAAGATACTGGTATAGAATCTGAAAGTGAAATGATTGACAAGCGTAAAGACTATGCTCGTAACTCTGTACTTAACTCTGAAATGGAAAGAGAGCTTGGAGTATCAATACGTAAGTTTGCTTTCAATAATATTACGGAAAAGTTTGAGCAGGAGTATAGTCAAAAGTGGAGTATAGATTACAAAAACTTTGTTGATAATGCTCAGCCTAATATATTTGCTAGAACAGAAGTATCTGAAATAGGTAACCCTGGAGGAGATAGTGTAAATAAAATAAATGACTATATAGCCGGACAGGTAGGTATTGAAACAACTGAGGTAGATAACTTTAATACAGCATATGCAGATCAGCTAGGCGGTAGAAAAGTTACTGCTGAAGATATTATATCTGGTAATGTACCTGCTTCACTATTAGATGTTCTGCCTGGTGCTAGAGAGAGAATTATAACTAGTAGAACTATGCGAGGTCTTCAACAAGCGCTTTTAGATAAAGCATATAAAGAAACTGGTGTAACTGATGAAGACTTAGTTAAACAGACTTTTGGTAAGTATACAGGGCAACAGTTATTAGACGAAGCTAGAAAAGTTACTAATAACCCTAATCTAACTTTGGAAGGTCTTATGGAGATTAGAAACGATATAGGTGATCTATATGGAGAGCAATCTTTCCTTGAATCAGTTAATCCTTTTAACACTCCTACTAAAATTGATCCTAGAATACTACAAGACCCTAGCCATCCTGATTATAAAAAATATCAAAGAGCTCTAAGCATACAGAATATGTTTGGTAAAACTGGTAATGCTACGGCAACTTTAAGATCTTTAAATGCTTTAGTAAGCGCTGGAGATAAAAACTTAGATAAAGTAAATGATTGGATAGCAGATAATGCAAAAATAAATGTAGGAGATTGGACATCTAATAACTTCCCTGACACTGATCCTAAAAAAGCCACAGAAGCAACTAAGTTTGTTAATCAATACTTTACAGGTTCTACCAAGGGTGGAGGAGCTGGTAAGCCTTTAGATAAATCATTTAATATCTACTGGGGAGGTAAAAAACAAAGCGGAACTGGTACTGTAGCAAGTCTAATAGAAGATCTAGACTGGCAGGGTAGTGATGTAAATGTAATAGGTGTATCATTTGATACTAGTCCTTATATGGGAGAGCCTACTATTCAACTAAAAGTTAAAGGTACTGATAAGGATGGTAATGCTGCAACTGAAACAGTTATTCTGCCTTACTCTAATATTAAAAATGAGCAAATGGATGCATACTTTGACAGCCCTGGCTATAGATTACAGTTAGAGTTAAACAACCATAAAGTACATCAGCAGGATGGAGCGAAGATAGGTATGTATGACAAAGAAACTGGAAAGCTTAGTAGAGAGTTTGAGGTACAGTTTGATCCAGGAAGAGGAGATGTAGTCATATTAGATGGACAAGCTTTACCAATAGGTGGTCAAAAGTTTGTAAGAATGTTAGATACCAATGCAGCTAAATACGACTTTAGAACAATATTTTAAAAATGGCAGAAGAACTAAATCCATTAACAGGCCTACCGTATGACGGAGCCGCAACTATAGATACTACTTCAGGAGAGGCAAAAGAAATAAACCCTTTAACAAAAGAAGCGTATGCAGAGCCTCCTAAAATTACTTTAGGTAGTTCTACTGGTTATGACCAATCGGTTCTAATGAGCACTGACTATCTAGATAAAACTAGAGATATAGATAAGTTTGCTAAGTACAATGTGCCTAGAGGACAGCTACTAGACTGGGAAGAGATTCGTGCTATGAATCAGTCTACAGCTGATAAGTGGGGTAATGGTATAGCAAAAGCAGGAGTTACTACAATTGGAGCTGTAGCAGAAAATACACTAGGTATTATATTTGGTTTAGGTGAATTAGCATTTGGTAGCGGGGATTACTATGATAATACTATAGGTAAAACCGTAGACAAAACTAATGAGTGGATGCGTGAGAACATGCCTAACTATTTAACTTCAGAAGAGCAGAACATGAGCACTTTTGAAAAGTTAGGTACAGCAAACTTCTGGGCTGACACTGTAGCAAACGGTTTGGGTTATTCAATAGGTTCTATTGCAACTATGTATGTAACAGGAGGGTTAGGTCCTATCTCTGGATTAGCTAGAGCAGGGAAGGCTGCTCTTGGAGCAAGCAGAACAGCTGCTTTATATAACGCTTCAAAAGCAATTGTTAACGGTACAAAATTAGGTACACAGTTAGCAAAAGGAGCTAGTTTTGGAGCTAAGTTTGCAAGACATGGACAAGTATTAGAAACAGGTTTAATGATGTCTTTAGCAGAAGGATCTGTAGAAGCAAGAGAAACTAAAAATACTGTTAGAGAAAACTTAATATCAGCTTACGTAGAGAGAAACGGGCTTGACAGTAAAAGTGATATTCCAGCTGCAGAACTAAAAGCTATAGAAGAAACTGCGAGTGCGGCAGGTAATGCAAACTTTGCAGCTAACTTAGCAGTTCTCACACCTACAAACTTATTAATGTTTGGTAGAGGAATGACTGGGTATAAAGCTGCAATGAAAGCTAATAGAGATGTAGTATATGATGCCGCAGCTAAAAAAGCAGTAAGTAAGTTTGCAAATAATAAGACTTGGCAAAATGTACTTGAAAGGATGAAAGCTGTAGGTAAGAATGGTGTAGAAGAGTCTATTCAAGAAGGTTCACAGTTTTTATCAGGACAAACAAGTGAAAGTTATTTTACAGAGAGGCATACTAATAACGGACATGGCGACATGGCAGGCTCTTTAAGTGATGCTTGGAGCAAAACTATAGGATCTCAAGAAGGTTTAGAATCTATGCTAGTAGGTTTTATAACCGGTAGTATTATGGGAGGAGGACAATCTATAGTAAACAAAGAATATAGCTCTAGAGTAAAGAATGCTCAAATGATAGCTGATGTTATAAATGGAGGCTTTTTAGATAACTCTAAGAATCAAGTAATAAATGCTTCAGCTATGTCTGCTGCTACAAAACAAATGCAAGCGGCGCTAGAATCTGGGGACATAAAAGCATATAAAGATGCGCAGTATAAACTACTAAGTTATAATGCTTTAGCGGCTTTAGAGAATGGATCATTTGATGTGTTTATAGAAAAGTATGAAGACACTAAGTCTTTAGATGATGCAGAGTTTGCTAAACTATTTAATATTACAGATAAAGATGGCAATGCTTTAGACTTAGAAAAAACACTTGATAAAACAAAAAATAAAATAGTAGATGATCATATTAAGAAGTTAAGAAACTTTGAATCAGTATACAATAATGTAACTGATAGGTTTGCTTTACCTGAAAGAGTAACTGGTTTACCTAGATTACTACAAAACAAAGAGGCTAGAGAGACAGCAGATAAAGTCTACAATGATAGAAAGGTCTTACAGACTATGTTAATACTTAACGGGGCAGAGGTTGCAAGCAAGACCCAGAGAATGTTTGACATAGAAGCTAAGATGAAAGAGATTGTAGATAAGAACTCTTTAGCTGGGATAGCAGGTATAAACATAGATATGGAATCTGTACTACAAGATTTCTCAAAGTCTAGAAAAGATCCAGGTACAAGAGATGCTGCAGAAGAAGGTAAAGATTTTGATGGTACTAAAAGAGAAACAGAACTAAGAGAAAGATTTGTACAAGCTTACAGAAGTTTACAGACTGTAGATCCTTTAGCAGCGCAAGAGTTTGGAGAACTAGTTAAAGACTATGTAAGTTTATCTTCAGAGATAAATCAAGCACTTGACTCGTATAACAAATTAGCATCTGATCCATACGCACAGGCCGCATTTGTAAAAGAAACAGAGGCAAAAGAGAAAGCAAAGATTGCAGCTGAGCAAACTAAAGCAGCTAATGAAGCTATTGAAAAAGCAGAGACTGCTGAAGAAATAACAGATCAGCTGCCTAATTTAAAAGAAGGAACTCCTGAAAGAGCTGCTGCAGTTAAGAAAGCAAAAGAGTTACAGAAAAAACAAGATGCTAAAAGGGCTAAGTATTTAAAAATAGGAAACAGTCTTCAAGAAACTTTAGATAAACTAGAAAGTATAGACACTAAAGACATGTCTAGCCTTGAGATAGCTGCATTAAAAGATGCAATTGGTATAACTAAAAAGAGACTTGAAGCTGCAAAGAACGGAGATCTAGAAGTTACTCCTCCTACAGAAGAACCCTCACAGCCTGACGGTCCTTTAAAAGATGATACTCAAGAAGCGTATAAAGATAATCCTGTAGACGGATACACTGAGGATGGAAGAACTTTCCAAATCAATGGAGCTACATACTACAACAATTTCCCTGACCCGTTAGATGCTATCAAACGAGACTATGACACAGACGAAGTCTTTGCAGTAGTACTAGAAGATGAAGACGGAAACACTCATACATTTAGAGCCCCAGAGGCGTTAGTAGATATGATAGCTTGGAACATCATACAAGGAGAGCTTGTTAGAATGGAGGGCCAGCCTACTTTAGAGGATAAGAATTCTCAATTCTATGACGATGTAAATGATGCAATCAAAAAGAAGAATGAGAAAATCTTAAAAAACAGACCTGTAGATGAAACAGACAGTAGTTTAAGATTAGAGATATACAGTCTTAAAATAGATCAAAGAGCTGCTATAGAAAATAGAGATATGTATCGTGCAGCTTTATATGCAGCAGGAGCTACTAAAGAGGACCTTAAGAATGATCCACAGCTAAAAGAGTATAGTAAAACAATACGATCTTTAGGACAACAGATAGCGTCTCGTAAACGAATACTAAAACTTAGAGCACAAGATTTAGCATTAACTACAGATGAGTTTATAATGGCTCAAGGTCAAGCAGCTGACAAAGTTAAAGAAGCTCAAGAGCTAGCTAATCTAGTAGACAACCAGATTAAAGAGGCGGAAGAAAAAATAGAGTTTCTAAAAAGTGAGCGTCAAAGATACATTGAGGGTAGAGATATGGACTCTGCAGAAGCAGCTGCTTACGATCTTAAAAAAGAAACAGAACGATTGCAAGAGCTGCAAGCAGATAAAAGAGAAGCAGCAGCTTTACTTAAACTAGAACAAAATAATTTAAACAGTTTAACAAATGAAAAAGATGACCAGTCCACAGAAGATGGACAACAAGATGAGCAGCCCGCTGCGCCAACAGTTGAACAACAAGAGTCTGAAAGACAAGATCAAGATAGGGTTGAAAGTACTGAAGAAGAGAGGGCTAGTATAGCAGAGCAGAGAGAAGAAGCTTTAAATAGTATTATAGGAATTACAAAAATAAGTAATGGAAAAGAAACTACTGTTTATCAAATACAAAAACCTATTAAAGGGGAAAGACCAGCAGGGCTAAAAGATTATCCAACAGAGCAAGAAATTATAGATGAAATAAATAAATTTTATGATAATAAGCTAGCTGATTTAGAAGGAACTGAAGAGTCAGCAGGAACAGACGAACAGCTTGTAGAAAAACAAGTAGTAGATAAAAAAGAGATAGATGATGCAAGTAAACCTGTAGTAAGCAGCGGTCCTGCAAGCACTGGGTTTATAACAGGAAAAGAAGCAGAAGATTTGATAGGTCCTGCACCCGCACCTGAAATGCCTCCTATAACTGAGAACGAGCCTACGTTTGGTGAAAGTTTATATCAAGCAGCTGTTCCTCCAGAAGAAGGTACAACTCCTGGCGAGTCTGTATCTATACCTATGAAAGCAGCATTCTCTGATCCATCAGCTAATAATCCTGCTAATAATAAATCTTACATAGAAGTTGTAGACGGTTCTCCTAGATCAGTAGGTGATGAACTAGAGAATAGACAGATGCTAGACACTCTACAGGTAGGAGATGTAGTAGAGTTTGAGATTATAGAAAATGATTTCTTTGTAGAAAATCATAAGGGCAAACCTACTGAAATGGAATACCTACCTATCTATTATAAAAAGGATGGCGTTATAGTAGGAAAGCTTCAGAGATCTACAAGTCAAGAAAAGATAGACCTTGTAAATAAATTAAGAGAAGGCAAGAAAGTAACAAGCACTATATCAGAAATTATAGCGCCTAACTTTAATAATGCAAAAACAAGAGAAGGTACACCATACTACTACGATCCAAGAGAATCTCTAGGCGATAATCCTACACTAGTATTTTCTACAGTTACAGACGGAGAGTTCCAACAGTTTACTACAGGGCAAGAAGGTGCTGGCTTTATAGACTTAAGTGATAAAGACGCATCTAATGTTTATCCTGGAGCAGTATTGTTCTATGTGCCAAGCTCTCAAAGGCCCGGCAGTGAACACACAGTAGCTTTAGCCTCAACAGCAAACTTAAATCAAGATGCACAAGATGCGGTAATAGAAGCTTTACAGAACAAAGATGTAAACAGAGCAAGTCAGATAGTAGCTAATAGTACCTCGATAGAACTAGAAGGACAAAAGCTAGCTCCTACATTCTTACACTTTGGTGAGTTTAACAATGAAACTGGTCCATACCTGGTATACAGAAGTCCTGTCAATCGTTCAGAAAGATTAGTACAAATAAGTCTTGATGACTTTAATAAAGCTATGCTAGGTAAACCATTTAGAATAGGCTTTGTTGAGCTCGATGGGGAAAACTTTGTACCTGCTAAAAATGTAAAGGCAGAAGAACATGACTTTATGAGAGAGAACTTTGCATCTGAGTTTAAAGAATTCTTAAAAACTAAAAAGTATCATGTAGACAGAGAGCTTGGGAACTCAACTGAGCCTTACAGTAGTCCTGTATACCCTAATAACACATACAGCACGTATAAAGAATACTTGTTTAGTGCCCAAGAGATAGGTCAAGCTAGGCCTGGAGGCAATGGGTACAATGCAATACTTACTACAGACCTAGTTAGAACTAGTAGTGGCTTGTTCCATAACCCTGTAATATCTTTCTCAGCAGAAAAAACAGACACTTTAAATTATAAAGATGTTGCAGAAAGAGTTAAATTTGCTAGCACAGAAACTTCACAAGCAATGCAAGGTATGATTGATGAAATGGGAATATCTCCATTTGCAGATCAAACTCCTAGAGAAGACTTTAACAACGACTGTAAAATATAAAAACTATGGCTTGTAGATATATAAGAAACGAACAAAATGAAATAACTAGTGCGATAGCTCCTAATGGGGAAACATCTAAATTATATGAATCGCTAACAAAAGCTACAGGAAATACTGCAATTGCAAAAAATGTGTATGAAAAAATATACAGTCCACAAGCAAAACAAATGTATGGTCTGGACTTTGAACAGCCATCTGCAGTAGATAGTTTATATACAGATAAAAATGGAGAGCCTATACTAGCAGCAGACAATGGATTCTACTACATACTAGGGCCCGCAAACAAGATAGCTCTAGAAGATATTAAAATTACTACAAGACAAACAACTAGTAACTTAAGTTATGAAAAAGAAAGAGCTCTACTAGATACCGCAGTTAGTTTTGTAAACGATCTAAGAGGAAACGATCCTACATTTTTTGATGACCCTAAAAATGTAAAAAGATATTTTACCCAAGAGGGACAAGGTAAAGGATTACTAGCAGGGCGTATAGCTGCAGAAGTTTTTAATGGACTAGAGGTAAATGAATTTGGAGTGCCTACAGCAGAGTCTATAGCTATCGCAGAAAACTTAGCTAAGATAGGAGCAAGAGAAGGCTTTGAAGCTATGGTAAAAGCACTACCTGAAGGAGTTACTTTAGATGAGAATGGAAACAAAGTTGCAGCCTTTTTAAATATGTATACTCACTGGGACGATGTTGTAGATAGAGAAACAGGTAACTTACTTAAGAAAGGTTATAGAACCGCTGTTGCAGATGCATTAGAAGATTTTGGAATGCGTCTAAAAGACGATGAGGGACAGCTGTATGATATAGATGATACCCCTATTAGAATCCATGATAAGTCTAGACTAGAAGAAAACCCTAGAGATAAACTTTCTTTAGAGGTAAAAGCTTTGCTTAGTGATATTAGATATACAGAACCTAACATATATGGATACAATACCGCTATACCTCTAGATGAAATATATTCAGACATTGCAGAATCTTCTGTAAACAAAGAAACTGTGGGAGCAATGCTAGTACAGTTAGAACAAATGGCTAAATATAAACAGTATCTAGAACCTGTTGTTACTAAATTAAAAAGGTTAAGCGCAAAAGAACAAGCTGCATTCTACTCTAACTTTTCTAACTCTTACAAAGACTTTATACAATTTAGAACAAAAGTAGTTGAGAACGTACAAGACGGCCAGCTGATTTCTCAGACATATCAAATAGAAATGTTTGCATCTAATAGAAGCAATGCAGCAAGAAGAGAAAGAACAAGATGGGCTAGACAATCTAGACAAGTTCCTGACGGATTACCTAATGAAAGAGCTCTATATAATGTAGATGAAAATAACAACGTATCTGTAATACCTAGTAAGCTGGCAGCAATGAATGCAGCTTTTTCTAAAATAGACAGCGCTAGAAAAATAAAAGATGATACTTTAACCGATCATGTAAATAATTTAGCAGATGTTTTATGGAACATGTCTATAGAGTATGGGCCTACACTAGAAGCGCATAAAGAAAATCTACAAAGATATTTTGAAATAGGAGATGTTGTAAATGGTAGACCTATCAAAGGTAAAGCATTATTTACAAGCTTAGTCTACGCTCCAAACAGCCTTTTAAATAAAGCAGTTAGTAATGCAAATAATAATATAGATTTATTTGACACCTCTGCAGATGTTGTAAAACTCTGGGCAGGTATCAGCCCATACTTTGTAGGTAAGAAAGGAGATTCTTTTTATAGTGGTGGCGGAAAAACATACTATCCTATAAGTCAAATCACCCCACTCGATGAGGTTGTGAATGAAGTGCAGTCAGAAAAATGGGGCGATAAAACTAAAGATTTAAAAACAACTCCTTTATTCTCTCCAACAAATAACTTTAAGCATAACTCAGTTTTACTAGGAGCTCTGTCTACTGAAAAGAATAGAAATAATTTTAAATCAGAAGTATTAGACTCTAGTAAGTTTCCTACAGAAAAAATAGGTAAAGACTACGAAGCTCAAAACGAAAAGGTTTCTTTGATAGCAAGGCTTAATGCTTTTGCAAATAACAGAAACCCTAAAAACAAAGTTTCATATTTTAAGCTAGCGCTCTCTGTACAGGCGGATCGTAAACGTATGGACTTTATAACCATACCTAGAATAGAAACTTACAAGTTGTCTCCTAGAGAAATAATAAAAGGATTTATAGTACAAGACTTGATGGTAATGAATGCGGCTAATACAGCTGTAGACAATGCTACTAGTCCTGCAGATTTAATAGAAGGTTATCACTATAAGAAAGGCTCTGACTATAAATCAAAAGATGGCCCAGTATTTACAATGCCTCAAATCTCATTCTTAAATTATAATAGAACATTAGAAAATAATTTTACTCTAATGGAAGCAATGGATAGTTATGCTGAAGGAACATACATAACTGAAGTTGAAACAATTCTAGACCAGCTGACGGATGAAGTATTTGAAAAGCTAGATGCATATGAAACTGATATAAAAAGTGAAATGCAAAGGCTAGGAATACAAAATAACGATTTACACAAATCAATAAGAACAGACTCTGCAATCAAAAACTTTGTACTAAATGATTTTTATGGAAGGATAGAAGTAAATAAATTGTTGCGTGGTGGAATGAGCTTTATGAAAAATGCCTCTGAGTACTACAAACGTATGGGCCTAGTAAACACTCCGGGTAAAAAACTATTAATACAAGGAGATGCTGTAGGTAATCCAGATTATGGTATGCTACCAAGATATAATAGTATTACTATAAAACAATTAGATTTTCAAGATCCTACTTTAGCAGGAGAGATAGCAGAAAACATTAAATCTAAACTAATAGAGGCAGGTGTCAATCCAACCGAGGCTACTGAAATAGCTAATGAATATAGAAGCGTTACTAAGACAGATGCTCAAAGTTTTATATCAGTCAAAATGTACAGAGCAATACAACAAGGACTTGGCTCCTGGGATGTATTAGATGAGCAAGCATATAGAAACCACGAAGGTATTGGTAATCCAGAGTATAATGGTAAGTATGTAGACAACCAGGGAAATGCAAGACCTTTGTATCCTATCAAACCTTACCACGAAGAGCTTACGGTTAGAAAAGGGACAGCAGTTTTACATATGGATAAGAACTCTTATGTAACTGTTACTAAAGATTTAGCTGCACAGTATCCGGTTCTTGAAAAGTTAAGAGGTGTTATGGAAAGAGGTGTGCATGTAGTGCACGAAGAGAATGCTACAAAAGGGGCCCGTATAGATGTTAGAGATGCATACACAGATACCTTTGAAAACTTTACTATGACTAGTATGGATGGTAGAAAGTTAAGACTACCACAGATTACACCTACTAGACCTACAAATGAAATAACATTTTCTAGACAAATACGTAAAAACATTATTGCTAACTGGGGACTAGATCCTAGTGTGCGTCAAACGTTTCAGAACTTAATAGCAGAAAATGTTAAAGAAGATACAATCAAGTTAGAAAAAGAGCTAGGACTAACTGCATTGCGTAATGCTAAAACAGTTGAAGCTAGAAAAAATGCTAAGCTACAATATCTAAAGAATCTTAGATCAAGACTACAAAGACAACTTAGAGATAAAGGTTTACCTGATACATACTTAGGCGCTTTAGACATTGTACCTAACGGGCCAAGTGATTACAGGTTTGCTGTACCGCTAGCATTCCCTAACTATCAAGCAAAGTTTGAACAGATATTCTTTAGTCTGTATAATAATGGAATCTTTGTACAGAAAGTAAAAGGTAAAAACCTAGTACAGATAGCAGAAGTTGGCGGGCACGCCGTTGACAGTGAGTTAAAAATGTATGATGGTACATCAGAAGCAGAAATAATGATGCGTGCTAGTGACTTAGGATTTGACCCAGGTACAAACATAGAAGATGTAAAAGAAGACGATCCAAGACTGTTTGTAATAGGCTATCGTATACCTAATCAAGGTAAAAACTCTATGCTTCCAATGAAAGTAAAACGTTTCTTACCTGAGTCACATGCAAAAGGCATTGTAGTGCCCGGAGGTGTAACAAAACAAATGGGTAGTGACTTTGACCTTGATAAGATGATGATTGTTCAAAAAGAAACTGAAGTCAAAACAAAGAGACAAGAAAGAGATAATAAGATATTTGATATTATGTTCGATGCACTAAAAGCAAAAGAACATATGCAAGAAGTAATGACTCCTCTTGATGCGCAAGCAGCTCGTCTAGAAGCTATAGCTGCTGAAAAAAATCCTGATGGTCAAAGCAGAGTAGATTACAATAGTCCTCTTGCTGAGATAGACATGGAGATGCGTAACAAAGCTGGTATAAGACTAAGAGGTGCGTGGGCTAATGCTTTAGCAGGGCACAATATAGCACAGCTAGGAGACTTAATGATTAGTGAAAACTTTGCACCTATAATAGATGGAGAGGTTTATGATGAGCTAGGCTCTATGTATGAAGCCGGCAGTCAGATCTTTGCTAACACTAGTATATCTGCATATCTATCAGCTGCAGTAGATGCTGCTAACAAACCTATACAAGTAGATATAAATGATAATGAGTTTACTGTACCTATAGCAGCAATGATGTTGAGTACAGGAGTACCTGTTGAAACTGTTATAGACTTTTTAACACAGCCTTCAGTACTAGAAGTAATACAGCATGCAAGAGATAATGGTTATCATCCAGGTTTGCTAGGACAATCTATTAAAGTTATAAAGCAAAAATATCCTGGTGAAAACTCTACAACTACCTCTAATATAAGTACGGAAGAACTCCGTAACGAAGAAATAGATCAAAGAACAATTTTAAATAACTTTGCAGTTCTTCATAGAGCAGGAGTAGCAACTACTAGAGTATTCAAAATTATAACACCTGATAACTTAAGTAATGTAAACGAAATATCCGCACTACGAGGATGGTTAGATACAGAAGCAGAGTACCTTAAAGATAGTGATGGTGCTATCATACTTGGTGCAGAAGAGTTTATAAATGAAAATATAGTAGGAGAAGGAGTTTCTCCAATGGAAGCTGCATACCGTGGTATATTTGATACCATGTTAGTAGGAGCAGAGATAGCAGGATTTATAAATAACAGACCTGCGTTCTATCAATTTAAAGAGTTATTAAAATATAACTTACACCAAACATCTTTTGACGCACCCACTCAGAAGTTTATAGACAGAGCATTGTTTTTACAGATAATGGCTAATGAAGAAAGCCCACTTGCAGATTATATGTCTAAAGACAGGTTTGAAAAGTTATACAAAAATCCAAATAATAATATAGCTACTAGATTTGAGGGTCTTAAAAGAACTGGAAAGCTTGCAAACAATTTATTTTTTAGTAAACTAGAACACGGTAATGATAACTTTGAACAAGGCAGCACTACATTTACAATCAAACTAAATACAGACTTTGATACAAACGTACTTGAAAAGAATGCTTTGACAGAAGACTTTAGAAGAATGCTTACTAGTTCTGATCCGCAAGTAAGAGAGTTTGCTCAAGACCTAATTGCTAATCAACTAATGACATCAGGCTTTCACCCAGCAAAAGGTTCATACGCAGACCTAATACCGTCTGAAGCATTTACTACTAGTATATTAAATGAAGGAATGGAAAGTCCTGTAATGTTCTTTGAGTCAATTCAAACTGCAACATACAATCCTTCTTTCTTTGATTCGTTTGTTCACGATTTTATTCGTAACTTTGGAACGAGCGCCCCTGGCGGAAGTTACATGTTGCCTTTTGTACGAGATAAGAATATAAAATCAACAAACACAAATGGACTGTATAGAGTAACTGACCCTACACTTAAAAGAAGTGATTTAGGATACCCAGCATACTTTATAAGTACTAGCATGGGACAAGAGCCTAAGATATATGTAAGACACCAAGACAATGTATATGGAGTACTACAACTAAAAGGAAACTCAAGTGTAAATGAAGTGGGCAACAAAGAGCAACAGAGCTCTATAAACACTACAGGGACTACAGCACTACCAGGTCTAAATACTAAAGGACAAGAGCTTATAGTAACAATTCCTAAGAGTGTAAATGAACCTGCAGAAATAGCAAAAGTTTGTAGAATATGAGTAAGAACTGTAAAATAATAGTAAATCAGGAAGAGCATCAAATGCTTTCTGAAGTATCTAATTATATAGATAATACTAAAAATAGAAAACCAGCTGATGTAGAAAAGATTTTAAGAGACAACAATTCTCTTATGAGATTTAGAGACAGGCCTGGATTGTTTGCTGTAGAATCTCAGCTAAAAGACTTACGATACTTAAACCAATTAATACCTGGGCTAGTTAGTATTACATATGACACTGCTATTAAGAAAGGACCGGTAACAGGACTGCCTACAAACGTTTACAAAATAGCTATAAATCAACAGCCTTTAGATAAAGCTTCTATACCTAGTGATCTAGATCATAAAAATCAATATGAGTTAGATAAGTATACAAGAGAGAAACAAAGACAAAATAATGTTGAGCAAACTGAAACACCTGCAGAACCTAAAGTAGAAGACCCGGATGTAAAGTCTTACACTAGTGAAGAAACCGCTTCAGCTGAAATGCAGAAGTTAGCAGTAGAAGCTAGAATAATTATAGAGACAGAGTTAAGAGATATAAAACTGTTACCAGAAGAACAACGTAAAAAGAAAGAGATTAGACTTTTAAGACTGCAAGCAGCAATCAAAAAGATTAAAAGAGTCGATGACTTTTATATGTTTGCTGTTGCAAATAAAGATAACATTAATAATGCTATTGCAGAGTTTGATGCAATCATGGCCCTTCCTATAGAAGAAAGAGCTACGCCTGCAGCTATGAATAAAATGTATGAAATAAAACAGGTTATTGATAGTATGGATACAATAGTCAAACTAGAACAGATAGTATTAGATCAAAAAGGAATTGGTAAAACAAAAGGGGTAGAAGACAGAGTAGAAGATTTACTGTCGCAGGTAGAAGAAACTATACGAAAAGCTAAAAGATTAGACTCGCAGTTTGAAACACAGATTATACCTATAATGGCTGAGATGCTAGTAGGATTTCACAACGAAGCTATAGATCCAAAGATACAAGAGATTGTAGACAACATAGAAAAGCATGGTGACTGGAGAAGATGGGAAAGTGAAATAAAAAACTCTAACGAGTATCAAGAATTAAAAAATAAAAAAGCTAATAATCTTATATCAGAAGAAGCTTTTAACGAAGAGGCTAAGAAACTGACTCTAGATAGTTTTAAGAACAGAGCTATACCTGGTAGAGCAAAGATAGTACAAGACTTAACAAATGCACACAGAGACAAGAGTGGATTCTCATATCTGTTTGATCCAATCATATACTCTTCAGAGCCCGCAATACAATTGTTTGCTAAGTCTATAAAAGATGCAACGTTCAAAAAGAACGACATGACGCGTGACTTTAAGTATGACTTAAATGCGGCATATGAAAAGTTTGCTGAGGGTATGAACGAAGCAGACGTAGCTAAACTAAACGAAGACTTACTAGAAGAAGTTACTATAACAAAACGTGATGAGTTTGGAAACAGAGTTAAAACAACTGTGTTAGGGTTAGTAAATCCTTTAGCTGTAGAAAAATATAAAGAAGATGTTACAAAGCTTCACACTGCGCTAGCAAAGAAGTATAATAAACCTTTGCGAGAAAACTATGAATCTGAGTCTGAGTACAAAGAAGCAGATGCAAAATGGAAAACATCTAAAGATAATAAGTCTACTAGAAATCAATACTACAAAGAAGTAGACAAGTGGATGAGTGAGAACACAGAGCCTATAGATAATTACGAACAAGAGATAACTAGAATAAAAAGAAAAATAGCTACTCTTAAAAAAGCAGACGCTGATGCCGTCGCAGCTGGTAATACTAATGCCGCATCTAATGCTAGAATAGAGCTAGCAGAGTTTGAAAAACAATTAAATTTTAGAGTTAATCCTATTACTAAAAAGCCTAGAGGACCATTAGTAAAGCCTAAAGCATCTAAATACACTAATCCAAAGTACACAGCTATTCAAAACGATCCTAGAAAAAAAGAATACTATGACTTTGTTAGAAAAGAACTAGTTGCAGGACACCGTATGATAGGTGCAGATAGAACTAGTAAAAACTCTTGGGAAGACGTGTCTTATCTTATGCCTTCTATACGTAAGAATGATTTTGATAGGTTGAGAGAACAAGGAGTATTCCCTTCTGTAAAAGAACTATTATCAGAAAGTGTTACAGTACAAGAGACTGATGATATGTTTGGTAAGTATAATGAGAAGACAGGAGAGCTAGAAAAGAGCGTGCCTGTATACTATACAAACGTAGTAGACGCAAAAGATGTATCAAAAGACATTGCTAGTTCATTATATGGATTTAGAGATATGGCGCACAATTACAAAGCAAAGTCAGAAATTGTAGGACAGACTATGTTGTTTAGAGATATAATTAAAAACAGAGACACTCTAAAAGTAAACGCAGCTGGTGTAGCATACTTAAGTGATGTAGCAAATAAACTAGGTATTAAGTTGCCTGCTAGAAAACCGGGTGAGTCTTACACATATAAACATGTAGACGCTTTTATAGACACAGTAATGTTTGGGCAACGAGAGTTAAAAGAAAACTTTAATCTATTTGGTAAACAGTTCTCTGCAAACAAAATAGCTAATAGTATAAATGCATTTACAGCTTTAAACACTCTGTCGTTTAACTTCTTACAAGGAGCTAACCAAAGTATAATAGATAACATGGCTTTAATTAGTGAAGCTAATGCAGGTGAGTTCTTTACAAGAGAAGAGCTGGCGTGGGCCAAAGCAGCATACTGGAGCGAAGGCGCCGGT
>Ga0196899_1000482_pt1 | contig 20483 bp, 16 predicted proteins | sample VirMetDEL_Sep_01_FD_169095 | JGI IMG/M metagenome (GOLD analysis project Ga0196899, IMG submission 169095) | Aqueous microbial communities from the Delaware River and Bay under freshwater to marine salinity gradient to study organic matter... | ecosystem: Environmental > Aquatic > Marine >... | reverse complement strand
ATGGTACATATGACTTAGGAAGTGCTACAAAAGAATGGCAAGACCTTTATATTGATGGTACAGCTAACATAGATAGCCTTGTAGCTGATACAGCAGACATTAACGGTGGTACAATTGATGGTGCTACCATAGCAACTTCAGATATAACTGTAGGAGCTGGTAAAACTTTAGACGTTTCAGCAGGTACATTAACTTTAGCAGATGACCAAATCTCTGGTGATAAAGTTGAAGGTGGTACAATAGCTGCAACAACTATCACTACATTAACTTCAACAACTGGTAACATTACAAATGTGAATGCTACTACAGTAGATTCTACAAATCTTGAAGTTACAAATTTAAAAGCTAAAGATGGAACTGCTGCAGGTTCTATAGCAGACTCTACAGGTGTTGTAACACTTGGAAGTTCTGTATTAACTACAACAGATATTAACGGTGGAACTATTGATGGTGTTACTATCGGTGGAACAACTGCAGGTGCTGTTACTTTTACAGATTTATCAGATGGCACAATTACTATTGCAGGTTTTGCAGATGAAGATAATATGTCTTCAAACTCTGCAACGCTTTTACCGACTCAACAATCTGTAAAAGCTTATGTAGACTCTCAGGTGACCGCACAGGACTTAGATTTCCAAGGTGATACAGGTGGTGCCTTAAGTATTGACCTCGACTCTGAAAGCCTTACAATCGCTGGTGGGACAGGTATAGATACTAGTGGAGCTACTAACACTTTAACAGTTGCAATAGATAGTACTGTAGCAACTTTAACAGGCACACAAACTTTAACAAATAAAACCCTTACAACACCAATTATTAGTTCTATATCTAATACTGGTACATTAACTTTACCAACTTCAACAGATACATTAGTTGGTAGAGCTACAACAGATACTCTAACAAATAAAACTCTTACAAGTGCTACACTTACAAGCCCTGTAATCAATACAGGTGTTTCAGGTACAGCTTTCCTTGATGATGATACTTTTGCAACTGCAAGTGCTACAACATTAGCTTCTTCAGAATCTATTAAAGCTTATGTAGATGCACAGATATTAACAGAAGATACATTAGCTGAAATGAATGATGTTAATATTACATCACCTGCTGATGGTGCTTTATTGTTCTATGATACAGGTACATCTATGTGGATTGACAATGTAGTATCTGGAGATATTACTATTGCTGATACAGGTGTAGCTGCTATTAGTTCAGGAGTTATTGTTAATGATGATATTAATGCTAGTGCAGCAATAAGTATAAGTAAGACTGCATTAGTAGATGGAACAGGTTTAACACTTACAGGTGATACATTATCTGTAGATGCTTCACAGACTCAAATAACTGCTGTAGGTACTTTAGGTTCTTTAACAGTCTCTGGAGACCTTACAATTGATACAAGCACTTTAAAAGTAGACTCTACAAATAATAGAGTTGGTATACTTAATGCAACTCCAGATGTTACTTTAGATATTGGTTCTGCTACAGATGCTATACATATGCCAGTTGGTACTACAGCACAGAGACCAACAGGTGCTGCAGGTTACTTTAGATATAATACAGACTTAGGACAGTTCGAAGGTTTTACAGATGAGTGGGGTTCTATTGCAGGTTCTGGTGGAGCTTCAGCAATGGAGCAACAAATATTTGCAGGTACAGGAAGTCAGACAGACTTTACTTTAACAACTGCACCAGCTACTGAAAATAATTTACTTGTCTTTATAGACGGTGTATTCCAAGCACAAGATAGCTACAGTGTTTCAGGTACAACTTTAACATTCTCTACAGCTCCGGTGAGTGGTAGAGTTATTACAGTGTATCATGTAAGAAGCAGTGTAAGCGGTGCTAACATGATTGTTGATAGCATGACAGGTGATGGTAGTGATACAACTTTAACACTATCTGTAGCTCCTGTAAGCGTAAATAATATACAAGTATACTTTGATGGTGTTTATCAGGCTAAAAGTAATTATAGTATTTCAGGAACTACATTAACTTTTACAACAGCACCTCCAAGTGGTGTAGCTGTAGAAGCTATTACACATACACAGACAAGTGTTAATGTTCCTGTTGATGGGACTATAACACCTGCAAAGATTGCAAGTGGTGATTTCTATTTTGATACTGATACGCTTTATATAGATTCTACAAATAATAGAGTTGGAATTGGAACGACTAGTCCTGCAAAACCTTTAGATGTACAGTCAGGAACTGCTAACTCAAACATAGCTCATTTTACAGGTTCAAACTCAACTAGAGGAATGACAATAGCTACATACAATGCAGATGGTTTTGATGATGCAGGTGTTGATTTGTATGGATTACGTGAATTGCGATTTAGTACTAACGTAGCAGAAGCCATGCGTATTGATTCTTCAGGCAATGTAAATATTGGTACAACAGGAACTGCAAGTGGTAGTCATAAACTTGTAGTAGAAAGTGCAAGTACAACTGGAACTGTAAATTCACATATTGCTTTAATAGGCGATAGTGCAACAAATGGACAAGGTCCACAAATACTATTTTCTGAATCAGGTGATGGTCAAGCCTATGCTGGTGGGACTATTGGTTTTACTAGAACAGGTAGTAACAGTCAAGGTGCTTTAGTATTTGGTACAAGAGGTAGTTCAGGAGATGTTACTACAACTACAACAGAAGCCATGCGTATTGACTCTTCAGGCAACTTGTTGGTGGGTAAGACTGGTCTTAATGCCTCTGTTGCAGGAACTGAAATAAGACCAAACCTTACAACAATAACTTCAGCAGGTGATACACCTTTGTACTTGCGTAGGAATACTAATGACGGAGAAATAATAAACTTTAAAAAAGACACCTCAACAGTTGGAAGTATTGGTACTGCAAGTGGACATATAACGGTAGGTAATAATGATACTGGTTTAATTTTTAATAAAACTGTAGCTTCAATATATCCTTGGAATTTAAGCACAAATTCTTCAAGAGATAATGCTGTTGATTTAGGATTTTCTTCTGCTAGATTTGATGACATATACGCAACTAACGGAACAATTAATACCTCAGACAGAAACGAAAAACAAGATATAGAAGCTTTAACAGATGCAGAAACTAGAGTAGCTGTTGCAGCTAAAGGATTATTAAGAAAGTTCAGGTGGATAGATTCTGTTGAAGAAAAAGGTGATGAAGCTAGAACCCATTTTGGAATCATAGCTCAAGACTTACAAGATGCTTTTACTGCTGAAGGATTAGATGCAGGTGACTATGCTATGTTTATTAGCAGCACTTGGACTGATGATGACGGAGTAGAACAAACAAGACTAGGAGTACGTTATAGCGAACTTCTAGCATTTATTATTGCAGCAATATAGGAGAATAAATAATGGCAAATACAAAAATCCCAGTAGAGTTATCAAGCACTCCCGGAATTGTAGATAATAGTAATGCTACAGCTATAACTATTGATAGTAGTGAAAATGTTGGAATTGGAACGAGTAGTCCTAGTAGCTACTACTCCGGAGCAACTAATTTAGTTCTTTCTGGAACTGGAGATAGTGGTCTAACTATCAATTCTGGAACGTCAAGCACAAGTCGTATTCATTTTGCAGACGGTACATCAGGGGACAATAGGTATAGAGGCTATGTCGTATATGTCCACACAAATGACAGTATGCAATTTGCTACGACAGGCTTAGAAAGAATGCGTATTGATGCATCAGGCAATGTTGGAATTGGAACTGTTAGTCCTACTGCAAAGTTAGAAGTAAATGGTGGTGATGGTTATTTTTATAATACAGCATCTTATGGTGGTATTCGTATTGGTTTTAATGGCACTGGAACTAATTACTGGGATATTAAACGAGAAAATGTGTCTACAGGTAGACTGGCTTTTTTTAGTGGTACATCTGAGAGAATGGCTATTACGCCAGGTGGCAACGTTGGAATTGGAACGACTAGTCCTAGTGCAGTTCTAGAAACCTTTGGTGGTACTAGTTTTATAGGTGCTAAATTTAAAGGTTATTCAGGTGGTAAAACTGCATTAATAGGTGGTGACCTTGATGCTGTTTGGTTTGGAGATGATGATGGCTCTATAGGTGGAACAAACAGCTTTAATATATTAGGTGCAAGTAATGTAGCAAGAATTGTTACAAACAGTTCAGAAAGAATGCGTATTCAGTCAAATGGTGAGGTTGAAATTAGTGGTATAGGGAATACGTCAGGAGCAAGACTTAATATTGGCTCAGATGCTAATAATGCTTTTGTAAGGTCGTATGATACAGCAGCAGGAATTGTTATTGGGACAACAAATGCACATCCTGTAAAATTTATGTCCAACAGTTCAGAAAGAATGCGTATTGATTCTTCAGGCACCTTGTTGGTGGCTAAGACTTCTACTGGTATAGCAACTGTAGGAGTTGAGCTTAGAAGTGATACTATTTATTCAACTTCTGAATCTATCCCTCTTTATCTTAATAGAAAAGGCTCTTCTGGAACTATTTTAGAATTTAGAACAAATAATGGTACTTCAGGAACAGTCTATTCTACAACTGGTTCAGTAACTTACAATACTTCATCTGATTATAGATTAAAAGAAAATATTCAACCTTTAGAAAATGGTTTAGAAAGACTTAACAATCTAAAACCAGTTAAATTTGATTGGAAAGAGAATGGTAAATCAAGCGAAGGATTTATAGCACATGAAGCACAAGAGGTATTTCCAGATGCAGTAACAGGTGAAAAAGATGGTGAAGATATGCAGGGCATGGACTATGGAAGAATCACACCATTACTTGTCAAAGCTATACAAGAACAACAAGCACAGATTGATGCCTTACAATCTGAAATTAACGAGTTGAAAAACTCATAAACCAAAGGAGAAAATAAAATGGCAATTAATTATACTTGGGATGTTTCAACAGTTGATACTTACCCAACACTAGAAAGTAATGCAGACGTTGTTTATAACGTGCATTGGAGACTAACCGCAGAAGATGATGCTAATCAGGATGCTGATGGCAACAACTGGACTGCTACATCATACGGAACTCAATCTGTAGATACTTCAGACTTGTCAAGCTTTACAGCTTTTGCAGATTTATCTGCTTCAGACGTACAAGGCTGGGTAGAAGCTGCTATGGGTTCTGAAGCTGTACAAAGTCTTAAAGACGGATTAGATGCTCAAATCGAAGCTAAAATCAATCCAACATCTGTAACTAAAACTATCGGAGCATAACATCATGGAGCTAACACCTTATTTATTTTGGAATATATTTATAACTTTGGTGTTAGCACCAGTGCTTTATAGCATTAGACAGAACTCTGACGAGACTAAAAGACTTGATATACTTATAAATAAAACTCGTGAAGAGTTAGCAAGAGAGTATGTAACTAAAACAGAATTGAAAAATGACTTTGATGTTCTTATAAGTAGAATAGATAAATTAAGTGAAAAGCTTGACAAACTGTTCGAAGTCAAGTAAAATATACATATAGGTTTTTAAATGAAAAAGAAACAACAAAAGAAAAGAGTAAAAAAATATCAAGGTAAGTATGTTACTGCTAATAGGTTAGATATGTCTAAAGGTGGTAGAGTAAAAGCTCAAGTAGGTGGTATGCAAAAAGCTCCAGTAGAACCTAAAAAACCTCCTATGTCTATAGAAAGAGAAGAAGAGGTTAGACCTACTGTTCAACCTGCAGTTACACCTAAAAATGTTCCTCCTGTAACAGGAACTAAACCTGTACAGCCTACATTTAAACAAGCTCCAACAACTGGTAAAGGCTCTGACCAAACTTTTATAGGTAGAGAAGGCGAGGTTAAACCTTCTATGTCAGTAAAAAATGTAGAAGACGAAAGAATTGGAGATGAACGTAATGAGCCTAAAGACCCTCCAAATGGTCAAGCTACAGTAGTAAGACAAGGATTTATTTATGCATGGGATGGTTTTACATATGTAAATACAAATCAACGAGCAAGTACAGATACAAATACAACTACTGATGATATTGTAGGTGATATTGAATTAACAGATGAACAAAAAGAAACTAAGTTTCAATCTGATAGAAAAACTAGAATCTTAGAAACAGCAGAACAAGCTCAACAAATGGCTCAAGGTGTTATGCCAGAAGATATTCCAACAATACCTGACCCTAGAAAAATTGATAGAACAGATACAGAAATAACTCCAGAAGAAGCTGGTAAATTACAAATGAAAGCTACTAAAGAAGCTGAAGCTGCTACAGTTGGTGCTGTGTCTCCAGAACAAGTTTCTATTATTAATGATGTAGCAACTGCTAAAGCTCCAGAGCCTTTTGCAGCAGCTAAGTTAGGCGATGAAGATATTTCTAAAGTTCCTGAAGATGCTGTAGTTGAAGCTGCTTCTGGTAGCGTATCTCCTGAAGTTTCTGAAACATTAGCTAAAGCTGCTGGTATTGAAAAAGTTGCTCCTATTGATGCTGCTGAAGTTGAAGTTATCCCCGGTGCATTACAAGAAAGAGTTGTAGGAACTATTAGTAAAGAAGTTAAAATTCAAGCAGCTAAAGTAGCCGGTACTTCATTAGCTAAAATTACTAGAGCTAAAAAACAATTAAGAAATGCAGGTTTAAGTGAAGATGAAATTGCAGAAATTGGTAATGACCCTGAAGACTTAGAAGCTAGACTAACTGATTTTACTGAAGAACAAAGAGGTATTATAGAAGGATTACCTGAAGAGGCTTTAGTATCTACACAGATAAACGGTTTGTTAGAAGGTATGGAAAATGGTGAAATACCTATATGGGCTAGACCGGCTGTTGCTAGTGTTGAAGCTATGTTAGCACAAAGAGGTATGTCAGCTTCTACAGTAGGTAGAGATGCATTGTTAAATGCTATTATGACTTCTGCTTTACCAATAGCTCAAAGTAATGCACAAGCTATCCAAGCTAGTGTGTCACAACAGAAATCTATTGAAGCTACTGCTGCATTAAAAAATGCAGAGATGGCACAACAGACAGCTATGTTTAATGCACAAAATGTATTTCAAATGGATATGGCTCAGTTTAGTGCTGACCAACAAAGAGCTATAAATAATTCTAAGTTTTTACAGACTGCAAGTTTACAAAATGCAACTGCTTCTCAACAAGCTGTAATGCAAGATGCTATTATAATGTCACAAATGAATTTAGCAGAAGCTGACCAAAATACTAAATTAGCAATTACTAATGCTCAAGCATTTTTGCAAATGGATATGGCTAATTTAAATAATAAGCAACAAGCAAGTATGTTAAAAGCTCAGCAGATACAACAAAGATTACTCTCTAATCAATCTGCTGAAAATGCTGCTGCACAATTTAATGCTACAAGTCAGAATCAAGTTAATCAGTTCATGGAAAGTATTAAACAACAAAATGAGCAATACAATGCTAGTCAATTAAATGCTATGAATCAGTTTAATGCTCAACAAGAAAATGCTGCTGAAGCTAGAAGAGCTAATAGAGAAGCACAAGCAGAAATAATTGAAGCACAATTACAAACAGATGTTGAAAAGTTTACTGCTCAACAAGAATTTGCAAGAGAACAATTCAATGTTCAAAATGCAACAGCTATTGCACAGTCTAATGTAGAATGGAGACGTAAAGCTAATACTGCTGATACTGCTGCTGAAAATGCTATTGCTCAAAAAAATGCACAGAATGCATTCCAATTAACAGCAGCAGCAAATAATTTTTTATGGCAAGAATTAAGAGATGAAGCAGATTTTGAATTTAAAAGATGGGATAATGACCAACAACGTAAAGCATCTTTACTTATAGCTGCTTTAGGTAATGAAGCAGGTGTAGGTAAACAAGATGTATGGGATGATAGTTTACAATCTATTACAAGTATTTTAGATGGTTGGTTAGACGGATAATTAATTAGGATTTTATTATGGGAAAATTAAGAAAGATAGGTAAAAAAATAGGTAGGGGTATTAAGAGCATAGGTAAAAAATTTAAAAAAGGTTTAGGAAAAATTGCTAGAGCTTTTGGTAAATTAGGTCCTTTAGGTTCTATTGCTTTATCTTTTATTATTCCGGGTATAGGAGGATGGATAGGTCAACTTGCAGGACAAACTGGAGTTTTAGGAACTATAGCTACAGGTATTCAAAATGCTGCTGGATTTATTGGAGAAGGTGCTAGTAGAATATTTACTAGAGTTACTGATGCAATAGGTGCAGGAATGAATAAAGTAGGTGGTTTATTTAATAGACCAGAAGTAGGTTCTAACTTTCAAAACTTTGTAAGTGAAGTTACTAATGGATTTGTTAAACCAACAGATGTAGAGGCAGGAACTATGCAACTACAAGCAACTCCAGAAGCAATGGGTGAAACTGTAGCTACTGCTGCTAAACCAGAATCTTTTGTAGAAGCAGCTAAAGCTAGAGGTGAGAGAATGTTCACTGTGGATAAACCTTCTGTTCTTGATTCTGTTAAAGGTGAGATTGACCCTAAAACAGGAGAAGCTTATACAGCTATGGGTAAGTTAAGAGGTAGTGCTGAGTACGCAGCTTTTAAAGGAGTAGCACCTCTTAAAAAAGTAGGAGCAGAACTTGTAGCTACTGATGAAGCTGAAAAGTTTGCTATAGCCCAAGCTAAAGAATATCAAAGAGAATATTTTTCAGACTTCGGACAACAAGCATTAGTAAGACAACAAGACCCTGCTACTAGTTATATAGATTTTAACAACCCTAATCCAAGCGATGAAGATATGTATAATTTAAACAATGCTTACGGATTAATTTTAGGATAAGAGGAATATCATGGCAGGTACACCAGAATCATTACAAGAAGTTTTATTTGAAAAACCAATTGCAGGACAGTCTTTGACAAATGCTCCCGACCAAAAATATCCTTGGGAATCTTCTCCAGAATTTACTTCTGTTAAAGCAGCTAGAGAAAAAATATTTTTAGATTTATTAGAACCTTCAAGATTAAAAGGTGTAATAGATTTAATGTCTAATGGTATACCTGTAAATGCTATTAGTCAGGTTGTTTTAAAAGAAGGATTTAATAAAGGTAAATTTAATCCTGACATGATGTTAAATCTTTTAGAGCCTACTATGTATATGCTTATGGCTATTGCTGAAAGAGCAGGAGTAGAGCCTGTAATTGAAAGTGATGGAAGTTTAGAAGAGGAAGATGAAACTTCTCCAGAACTTGTAGAAGAAGCTAAATCATTTATTGGTAAAGGCGGAAGATTTCAAGATGCTAAAGTTAAAAATATTCAAGAAGCTTCAGTAGGTCCAGAAATTAAAAAACAATTAGAAACATTAGATACAAAAAAATTAACAGAAAGTATATTACAAAAACCAAAAGTAGAACCTAGAGAAAGTTTATTAGAAAGAGGAAAATAAAATGGCAGAAGATTTTAGTGACATATTTGCAAACTATGGTGATAAAAGTATAGAAGAACTTGGTTCATCTTTATTATCTAGACAAGCTGAAATAAATCAAAAAAGAGCTAAAGAAGCTAAAAAGTCTAAAAGAATTGGACAAGCTCTTGCTGTAATAGGTGTAGGTCAACAGTTATTTAAAGGTGCATATAATAAAAGAGAAAAAGAAATTGAAGAAAAACAAATATTTGAACTATCTAATAATGAAGCTCAAGCTGGAAGAATTCAAGGAATGGCTAATGTTTTAAATATTTTTGATGAAGATAAAATAAAAGAACTAGCAGGTCCTAATAGAGAATGGGCTACTATGTCTTTAGATGAAAGAACAGAAGCGTTATATAATAGTCCATACAAAGATACATTAGAACAAACATTAAAATTACCTTTAGATAAAGTTATAGAACAAGCTAATATTTTTGATGACTTTTCAACTTTTAAATCTAATAAACCATTATATCGAGGAGCAAAAAATACTGCTGTTAGAAATATAATAAGACATTTTTTAGAAAATAATAGATATCAACAATTTGATACTGAGTTAAGAAAATTATATGGTGTACCAAAAGAAGAGTTTATGTCAAGAGCTGAGTTATTAGAAAATGCTATGTCTTTAACTCCTCATGAATTAACAAAATTAGAAAGAGCTGTATTTAATAGAGAAAAACAAAAGTACAGAAACGTTGGAGTCTTTGAAGGTTTTAAACATGCTTTTCAAAAAATTGGACGTAAGCAAGAAGAAAATGGAAGAATTAATTTGTTTAGAAAAATTAATCCTGAAGATGTATATGGTAGAATAGATGATGTAATAACTGATTTAGATATTACTGCTACTATGACAACATCTATTCAAAAGTATATGGCAGAACTAAAAGGTTCAGAAAGAGATGCAGTACTTCAAGCAAATGAAGATGTTTCAGGTCAAGAAAGTGTTTCAGTATTTGTACAAAATTTTAGTAACGACCAAAATACTAGAGTAAAATATAATGAAAAAACTCCTACTGCTGAATTACTTAGAATGAGTGGTAAGAAAGGAAGGTTTGATGATTTTTGGGAAGATATAAGTCAAGATGCTATTCAAAGTAAAGCATTCATTAGAGATACATTAGCTATTGAAAAATTAATGGATATGAAACCTGAATTAGCTCAATCTATCTATGAAGCAAAATATGAAAAGCTATATGGCAAGACAGCATCAGAAGAAACATTAAAAGAATTTAGAAGTTTTATGAACGATGATGTTTATAAAAGAAATTTTGCTGTAATGGTTACATCTGGTGAAGGTTTTAAAGTAGAAAAAGCATGGTATGAAAGAGGTTCAGAACAATATGATGGAACAGGTATTGTAGGAAGAATTGAAAAAGGTTATTCTTATGATAGATTTTCAGGTATGTTGCCGAGTATGTTAAACGAAGGTATTAACACACCTTCTGAATCAAAAACAGGTGGATATTCTGAAGATGAAAACTGGGAAAAATTAGATAGAAAAAATAAAATAACTGTATTTGATTCACACTATAATAATATTGTTACTTCACAATTATCAGATAGAAAAAAAGATATTTTAATTGAAGATTTATTTTCAAATGTAAGACATCCTGATAATCTAAATCCTGAAGACTATGCAGCTTTAAAAGGTAAAGATTTAGGAGATATTGCAACAAGTTCATTATTTAAAGTAGGTAGAAATATATTAGGAACTCCAAGTACTTCACAAGCAGTTGGAAAAACTATTTTAGATGTTTTAGAAACTTCTAAAGATATTTCACAACGAACAGATAAAAGTCTTGTTGAAGCAAAAATAGAATTAGCAAATTTAAAAGAAGAGAATGCTCCTACAGAACAAATAGAAGATGCTAAATTTAAAGTCTTTCAAGAACAAATAACAAAAGAACCTGAAGCAATATATGAAAAACTACCGGGTTTAGTTACATTAATATACGAAGAAGAAGGTCTTGGTAAAAGAAAAGGTGGAATAGGACCTCAAAATACTAAAGTATATAAAGATAGTTTAGGTATTTTAACTGCTGGTGTAGGACATGCATTACAGTTTAGAGATAATGATGGTAATCTTCAATGGGTTAATAAAGATGAACAATATCAAGAAGGATATGAAGTTCCAGTTGATGTTGTAAAAAGTTGGTTAATTAAAGATGCTAAAATTGCAAACAATGATGCTGTAACAAAATTACAAGATGTAAGACCAGACCTTTTAGATAATAAAGAAATAGTAACTATGGTATCTTCTTTCTATTATCAATTAGGTAAAGCAAGAGGAGACGATTTCAAAAAAATGTGGAAAGCTTTTGAAGAAGGTGACGGTGAAAAAGCTTATGCAGAAGCTTTAGATTCTGTATGGGCAAAAGAACAAACTCCAGAAAGAGCTAAAAGATTTGCAGAATTTATAAGAGATAACGTTTAATGTCTAGATATACTCTTCAAGCCTATCAAGAATTGATGCGAGATAGGCAAACTCAAGATGACCCCGAAAAGTTACGTCAAAAACTTTTAAAAGAATTTTATGAGCAAATAAATCAACAAAAAGTTGAGGATACTCCTATTGGTGTACAAAACTTAAAAGACTTAGATGCATCTGTAAAACAAGCCACCACTCCAGTTTCTACATTATCTCCAAAGAAAAGTTTAGGTGACTTAAAAAAAGATTCTGAATTTGCCACAAGAGCTGATAGGTTCTTAGATGGTATTGGTAGTAATGAAAATATATTTGAATATTTAAGAGATGCAGATTATAGTTTAGGTTCAGCAATAGTTCGTTCTTTTGAAACAGGTAAATGGACTGATGAGCAAAAAGAAGATTATGTATATTTACGTGACCAATTTAATAACGCTGAGTTAAGAGGTTTTAAAGAAAATTTTGGAATGGTTAAAGATGTCGCAGGAGACGTTTTACTGGACCCTCTTAACATTGTAACAGCTTTATTTGCTATACCGTCTGGTGGAGCTACAGTAGCTGGTAGAGCTGCTATAGGTGAAGCTGCTAGACAAGGTGTAAAAAGATTAACTAAAGCTAAATTACAAGATGCTATAACTAAAGAAACTGCAAAATCTTATGGAATTTACGGTGCTGCTGAAGGATTAGGATGGGGTGGCTTACATAATTATTTTATGCAAGACACGGATATAAATTTAGGTTTAGGTGAAGATATAGATTATGGTCAAGTACTTGCTATGGCAGGAGTTGGTGGTCTTTTTGGTGGTGGTGTAGGTGCTGGTTTAGGTGCTGCTAGTGGTAAATATCATTCTAAATTTGTAGATAAAGAATATAAATTTGTAAATGAAGACGGTATTGATTATGTAGGACCAAGTGCAAGAGAAGAAGAACTAGCTAAATTTGAAATGGATGCTGTTTTTAATAGTGGACTAGACGAACAAACTGAAGATATATTTTTTAATATAGACCCTAAGTTTGTAGAAACAAATCAAGACGGTGTTCCTATTAATCCTGAAACAGGTAAACCATATTTAGACGTTGATAAAAAATTATCACAGTATAAACTAGAACTTTCTGAAAAAAATAAAGGTAGATTAAACGCAACACTTGCAAAAACTTTTGGTAAACCAACTACAGAGTTTTTAGAATTAGTAGATAAATCTCCAACACTAGAAAACTTTTTAAGAAAGTTAAGATATGATTATGATGAAGGAGTTTTTAAAGAAGGTAGAGCTAAAAAGAATCAAGCTGTATTAGCTAATGGTCCTGAAGGAACATCTGAGTTTACCTATGGAGAATATTTAGGAAGTTTATTTGGTAGATTTCATTACGGTCTAGGTAAAGCTTTTAACAATTTATATCGTGTAGGATACAGAAGTAAGTTACTTGAAGAGCAAAATGAACAATTAAAGTTTTTATTAAGAGATGAAAATTTAGGAAGAAAGTTTGTTAATAAAGGCGATGATGCTGTTAAAGATTTAATAGGTAAAGAATATCGTGGTATTATAATAGATGAAGATGTAGCTTTAGCATATACTGGAGTTAAAAAACTTTTAAATGATATATATGATGAAGCAAGTGACTTAGAGTTATTTAGAGCTGGAACATTAAATAAGTTTGGATATTTTCCAAGAATGTTTAATTATTCTGCTTTAGAAAAAGATTTTGGATTAGGAGAAACTAGTAAGTTTAAACAACTTTTAATTAATTCTGGACATGCTGACCCTACTAACGAAACTCAAATGTTTAAAGCTAAAGATGCAGAAGGAAAAGAGCTTAAAGGTCCTGACGGTAAACCACTTTTAGTTAGTAAATATAATGATGAAGGAACAGATGTAAATTCATTTGGTAGAAATTTTGCACTTGAAGCTTCAGGTGGAAGAACAGATAAAGTTGAAGATTTATTAAATGTAGAATTACAAAAAGCTAAAGAACTTAAGTCTGATGCAATTATACAAGATATGTTAGAGTATAGATATACTCCTTTTGAATTAAGACAAAAAGGAGCTGGAGATTCTAACGGTTACATGCAGCCTAGAAGATTTACTAATATTTCTGATGATGACTTAGATGAATTTTTAGAAGGAGATGTTCAAGATATCTTAGAACAATACACAACTAATATTGCACAAACCATGGCTCGTAAAAAATATTTTGGAGCTAACATTAGAGAGTTTGAAGAAAAAGAAGTTTCTAAAATTATTGATGAATTAGGTGGTGGAGTTGAAGGTAATAAAGTTGGAGATAAAATTAGAACTATTTTTAAACAAGTTACAGGTATTGAACAATATAAAGATACTTTAATTGGGAGAAGTAATGTTGCAAAAGCAGCTTCAGATTGGGGTAAGCTTTCACAACAAATGGCTCACCTTCCATTAGCTACATTATCTAGTATCAGTGAACCTTTAATTCTTTTAAGTCGTGTAGGTACTCATGAAGTAGGAGAAACTGTAGGAAACATTGGAACAGCTTTGAAAAAAGAAGGTGCCAATATAATAGACAGAAGTATCAAAGGTATTAAAAGAATAGGTACTGCTAAAATTAAAACTATTGAAGAAGCAAAAGCTGCTGGAATACAAAAAGGTTTTAAAGATTTAGACGATTGGCAATGGGAAGAACTTTATCAAACTGGATTAGCTTTAGAACAATCTGTTCAAGAAAGAATTGCTGGTCTTGCTGGTGAAGCTTTACATGGTAGTACTTTTGCTGGAGTTTTTTCAGTTAAAGAAGCTCAGAGTGCTTTTTTTAAAGTAAACTTATTAACACAGTGGACTAAAGCTGTACAATTAGCTTCATTTACTACTGGTAAAATGATGATTAGAAATAGAATTAGAGATTTATATAATCATTCTACTGGTGCAAAAGTTATTAAAGATAAAAAACGTATCGAATATTATGAAGGTCAATTACAAGAGTTAGGAATTGATAAAGCTACTGCAATGCAATGGTATAAAAATTCTTTAAATCCTGACGGTAGAATGAATAGTGCTAGAGCAAAAGGATTGTTTGAACCTAAAAATGATACAGAAGCTGAATTACAATTATTCCAACAAAGATTTTATAAACGAAATGTACTAGGTGGTGCTAATAGATTTACTAAAGAAGTTATTTTAAATCCAAGTGTAGCTGAAGCTAATAGACCTTTATGGTTTTCAAGTCCATCAGGTTCATTATTAACACAGTTTGCTGGATATCCTACAGTATTTAGTAATACCGTTTTAAAAAGATTTGTAAGAGAAACAAGGACTTACCCATTACAAGCAGGATTACCTAAAGTTTTACCTACTGTTATGTTAATGACAGGAGTAGGAGTTATTGGTAACTTAATTAGAAGCCAAGGTAAATCTTTACAAGACTATGAAACAGGTCAAGACTTACCAGCAGGTAGAGTTATATTGGACGGTGTCAGACGTTGGGGTGGATATGGACCTTTTGACTATGTAAATAGAATATCAGAATCTAATGCTAGAAAAGATGGATTAATTGCAAGTGGATTAAAAGGTATATCTGGTCCAATAGGTCAAGATGTAATGGAATCTGTACAATATAGACAAGGTTTAACAGAACTACTTGCTAAAAATTTACCGGGATATGGTGCTTATGATTTAATATTTGGCGAAGGAACTAGAGCTGAATTAAGAAAAAGAGCAAGACAAATAGATAAAGGTAGGTTATTACCTGAAGATGAAACACCAGATATAAATTTATTTGCTACTGGACCAAGAAGAGGTAGAAAAAGAAAAGATGATTTTAAACCTTTATTTTCAAAAGGTGGTATAGTTAAAAATGTATCTAATGTAACTGATGAACCTGATGAAATGAAAAGTAGAGTTACAAAAAGACCATTTAATAGTACAGCAGAGTTTGTGCAAGATGAAGAAGATAGAGCATTAAAAGCTCAAATGGAATCTTTAGGTTTAAGAGAACCTTATGTAGTTGGTGGATTAGCAAAAGCTTTAACTAAAACTATTAAAGGTAAACAAAGAAGTAGTAAAAGATTAAGAAAAGATTATTTAAACCCAGACTATTTAGAAACCTTAAAACCTAAATCAGCTAAAGCAGCTTCTGAATCTAAGTTTAATAAATCTGCAAAAGATGTTTATGATTTATTAATGGATGGACAAATTACTGTTAAGGAAGCTGAGACTTATTTAAAAGATTATGGCTATCAAAATGAAACTGTTAAGAAAATAGTTAGAAGTTTTAAAGAAGTTGGTTATGGGCTTGGTGATGATTTTATAAGCTATAGAGAACCTTTTGTTTTTGGTGGTTTATCTATGTTAGGTAGAAAAAATTTAATGAAGTTAATGACTGAACAAATTAATAATCCTAAACATTTAAAAAATCCACCTTCTGAACCTACAGCAGTTAAAGTAAAAGATAAGATTAAAAAAGAAGAAGATTTAACTTATGATGAAGCTAAGTTAATAGAAGAAGATGACAGTTATATTATAACAGGAGAAGAGGGTGAAATGTTTGCAAGAATTAATTCTTCAGAATTACCTGAAAAATTAATTAGTGAATACGATAACATTGCAAAAAAAAGAGAGGGATATAAAAAACCAGATATAGGATATTATCAAAAATCATATGCTGATAGCTTTAAAAAAATTAATCCTGATATAAAAAGAGCTGTAGAATATATGCCTCCTGAACAATTTGTAATGATGAAAAGAAACATAGAAAGGCTTGAAAAATATTCTGAATTTGAATTAAAACAAAGACAACAAGCAAGAGAAGATTACTGGGAAATGCAAAGAGCTTTAATGGATGCTCGTAACTTAGAAGATAAAACAGGATTAGAAGACTCTATAAATTTATTAGAAACAAAATCTAAAGAAATAAGAGATTTTTTAAAAACAAAATTTAATGAAAATCCCCAAGGTATAAGTGAATTAGATTATAAAGGATTAGGAATATATGATGAATATAATCCAGATTTTATTAAGTATAATGAAATAGAAATAATTGGTAAATTAAAATGAATATAGAACTTTGTAAAGCTGAAATAAAGCGACACGAAGGTGAAGTCTTAGAAATCTATTTAGATAGTTTAGGTTATAAAACTTTAGGAGTTGGACATCTTTGCCAACCTCAAGACCCTGAATATAAATGGGAAGTAGGAACTAAAGTACCTCAAGAAGTTGTCGATATGTATTACGATGATGACTTTGATAAACACTATATGGAAGCTATACATGTCTTTGGAAGTCATGAAGACTGGGACGAGCTACCTGAAGTTATACAAAGAGTCTTAGTAAACATGTGTTTTAATTTAGGAGCTTCAAAGCTTTCTAAGTTTCGTAACATGTTAAAAGCTTGTAGACAACATGATTGGGAAAAGATGGCTGTTGAAATGGAAGATAGTCGTTGGTTTAAACAAGTGGGCAGAAGAAGTATTGAATTACAAAAAATGGTATTAGGAGCTAAGAATGATAGATAAATTAATACAACCGGTCAGTAAACTATTAGATAAGTTTATACCTGATGCTGACACTAAACAAAAGATTGCACATGAGATTGCTACTATGTCTGAAAAACATATACACGAAATTGCTAAAGCACAAATAGAAGTAAACAGAGAAGAAGCTAAAGGTAACTGGTTTCAATCATCTTGGAGACCAGCAACTGCTTGGGTATGTGTTGCAGGTTTTGCAGTTAACTTTTTAATTAGTCCTTTGTTAGCACCTTTTGGTATTGATGTACCACAAGCAGATACATCTACTATGCTACCTGTATTAATGGGTATGTTAGGACTTGGTGGTATGAGGAGCTTTGAAAGAATTAAAGGCGTAGGTAAGTAATGACTAGGATAGCTAAAGTTGATGATAAATCAAGTCTTAATATATCACTTAGTTATCTTTTACAAATCATTGGTGTTATAGCTGTAGCTGTTTGGGGTTATGCACATACAACTGAAAGAATAGATTTTAATCTAAGAGAAACACAAAACCTTAGAGCTAATCAAAATAAATATTTATTTCCTGATATAAGAAAATTAGAAGAACAAGTAATACAATTAGAAAAAGAAGTTATTATATTAAGAACAGAACTAGAAGCATATAAAAAACAAAATGCAAATAATAAATAAAATAAAAAATACTGAGTTCTATCAAAACTGGACAAAAGCATTTGCTGTTTGTTATCCAATGATGGTTGAAGGTGATTTATCAGCATTAACTTTTACACATTTTTGGAAAGCTAATGTGACTGGTATCATAGCAGCTACTCTAGCTTCACTTACTAAGAAGTCTTGGTATCAAAACTTTATGCAGCATAAATATTCACCAGCAATTATTCTAGGTGTTTGTACTTTTGTTGCAGACTTATTAGTGCATCCAACTCATTTTGGTTTGTTTTGGACTGAAGCTTTAGCAACAGGAGTAGGTGCAGGTCTATTGTCAGCTTTCTTTATTTACAAATCTTTATCAAAATAAACATGAAAGAAAAGATTAAATTAGAATTACCTATTATAAGTATCTTTATATTTTTATTTATAATAAGTATATTAGAACAATTATGAACTTAAACGATTTAGAAAAAGTACATCCTATGACACAAATTACTGTAGCTTCTATAGTTCAAGTAGCTGTATTTGGTTTCATGTTGTTAGCTTTTTGGATAAACAGTAAATTATTTTAAATTTTACAGTAAAAATAACTAAATCCTCTTAGACTAACAGAGAAGCTCTGTATTAAAAAGTTCTTACATCTGAAGTAATCGTATTAGGTACTATCAGATATGTTAACACAGAGCATTTGGTGAGGTCAATTTTCTCTAATCTGTCATTTTTCGAGCATTTAAGTTAGCTTCGATATAATTATGCACTTCATCTAGCTTTTTTGTAGCTTCTCGTACTACAGTTTGTAATGTTGCATATTCTTCTTGAGTAAAATACTTTTTAAGTTTAGATATATCTACTGAAGTTCTTTCAGTTACTAAATTACCTGCTCGATTATAAAGAAGCTCATAGCCTAATAACTTGGCTTCTTCTCTTTTTGTTCTCATCTTTCTATTCCTGTGAATGTAATGTTATCTTGTCTACCACGTAACCCAGCTTTCATATAGGTAGTGGCTCGTCCTTCAAAGAAGTTCTGGTGTTCTACACCTGTCACTTCATCAATCCAACCAAGAGGATTTTCTCTTTGGTCGTAGTTAGTTTTTAATCCTAACTGAAGTAACCTTCTATCTGCTATGTATCTATTGTAAGCATACATATCTTTTTTAGTTAGTCCTTGAATATCTCCCATATCAAATACTAAATCTAAAAACTTATCTTCAAGTGTAACCATATGTCTACATATCTCATATAGTTCTTTCTTAAAATCATCTGTCCATATTTCTATGTTCTCTTTTATAAACTCTCTGAATAACTTTGTCATTGCTTCAACGTGCATAGATTCATCACGTATAGAATAGGTTACTATCTGTCCCATACCTTTCATCTTACCGAACCTTGGAAAGTTTAACAAGATTGCAAAGCTTGAAAAGAGTTGTAGTCCTTCTGTAAAAGCTGAATAGACTGCTAAAGTTTTTGCAATGCTTTCTTTCTTAGCTTTAGTAGGTTTAAAGTTACCGACATAGTCATGCTTATCTGACATCTCTTCGTACTCTGCAAAAGCTTTGTACTCTATCTCAGGCATACCGACTGTATCAAGTAACAAACTATAAGCATGTTGATGTATTGATTCCATGTTTGCAAAAGAACCCATCATCATTCTTGCTTCAGGTTTCTTAAATAATGGCATATATTTATCTACATATCCTGCACCTACATCTACATCAGACTGAGTAAACAATCTAAATATTTGTGTAAGTAAATTCTTTTCTATATCTGAAAGTTCCTGCCAATCTTTAACGTCTGTATGTAGTGGTACAGATTCAGGCATCCAATGCATTTGATTCTGTAATACATAGTAGTCAAACATCCATGGATATTCAAACGGTTTATAGTAGTCTCTCGTTTTTAGTAAGCTCATCTTTCTTTTCCTTTTTCTTTTTGTTGTTAAATATTCTGTCCCAATTCTCTTTGTATTTTTTTTCGTTAGGGTTCCTACGTCTAGAACCTTTTCCTCCGTGCCAGTTACTCATCTTTTGGTAAGTAAACTATCACTAAAGATTTACATTTCGGACATCCTAAATTAGTTTCCATAATAAATGTATCGTCTTCTTCTTCAATGTCATGGTCGCCACCCCATATTAATTCTGTATCACAATGCCAACATTTCATAATTATCCCTCACAAGCAAGACACTCAGTATCTTCTAAATTAATTCTAGGTACTTTAACATTTACATTCTCAACAGTTCTTGCAGCATTAGAACGGAAATAGTAAAGCGATTTCAGTTTGTTCATACCATACCAGTGAACATCATTTACATACTGCATATATTCATCATGTACTTCTTGAGGTTCTGTAGCTTTAGGTAATGTAAAGAATAAATTAACAGATTGTGCTTGACAAATAAACTCTTGTCTTTTGTAAGCATGTTCTACAATCCATATTTGATTTATTTCATTAGCAGTTTTAAATATTTCTTTCTCATCATCAGTAAGAATATCTAAGTGTTGAACAGAACCATCAGTACCTGATATATCTTTCCAAATGTTTTCTAGTTTTTTACCTTTTAATCCTTTAGATTTCAAAAGCTTTT
>Ga0196899_1000478_pt1 | contig 20541 bp, 22 predicted proteins | sample VirMetDEL_Sep_01_FD_169095 | JGI IMG/M metagenome (GOLD analysis project Ga0196899, IMG submission 169095) | Aqueous microbial communities from the Delaware River and Bay under freshwater to marine salinity gradient to study organic matter... | ecosystem: Environmental > Aquatic > Marine >... | reverse complement strand
ACAACGCTTATTCAATATTAAGTAACACAACAGAAGATTCTTTGATAGTGCTGTGTTCAGATACAGCTGACACTCAGACAGCACCATACACTACAGGAACAGCTGTATCACCTACCAATGCCAACACCATGTATATGTACAAATACTTCTTTGATAGAGGTGAGAAAGTACAAACAGCGTGGTCTAAATGGCAACTAGACAATGTTAAAATAATAGGTGGAATGATAGACCGTAGTTTTGTATATCTATTTGTAGCTGAAGGAACAGACACAAAGTTATTACGTATTGACTTACAAGATTTAGCAGACTCAACCATAGGTCATAATGTTTATGTAGACCTTAAAACAACAGTAACTGGTACTTATGATTCAGCTACTGACCTCACTACATTCACTAGCCCATATGGAGCTAAAACAGGATTAATAGCTGTAAATGCTTCTACAGGAGCTAATTACACAGTAACAAATACAACAGGTTCAACATATACAATAGAAGGTGACCACACTAGTTTAATCATAGGTGTCCCTTATGAATCTAAATATACATTGTCACCACAATATGTAAGAGAATCTTCAGGACAAGGGTCTATAGCTGTTACTTCAGGTAGGTATCAGATACGTACCATATCATTTGATTATGAAGACAGTGGATTCTTCCAAGTAGAAGTGACACCTGAGAATAGAGATACGTATACTACATTTATGAATGGTTACATTATTGGTTTATCAGGAGCAGTAGATAACCCAGCGATTTCGTCAGGTACTATTATTGTTCCTGTACAAAGTAGAAATACATTATTTACATTAGATATAAAGAGTAGCTCACACTTACCTATGTTTATTCCTAGTGCTGAAGTGGAAGGTTACTATCATAGACGTTCTAGGAGAATATAAATGGCATACGTAAGACAAGCAATTTCAGCAGACATAGCTTTTCTTGCACCTAAAATAAGGCAAGAAGACAGAGACGAAATAAAAGCATCAGATAACATAGGAGCTGCTGAGGCTCTTATGACACCTTTCCAAGAAAGAGGACATAGAACATGGAGTGTGATAGGAACAGAAGAAGAATATGTTGTGGGCATGTTTGGTAGTGTACCGACGTTAGACCGTGACTACGGCGTAGCTTGGTTATTATCTAGTGATGAGTTATTTAATTACAAAAAAGAATTTGTAACACAATCACCTGAATGGGTATCACAAATGGGTAAAGGTTATAAATATTTATTTAACTATGTAGATGCTAGAAATGAAAAGTCTATGAAGTGGCTTAGATATTTAGGATTTAAAACAATAAAACGAGAAGAACAATATGGCAAAGGTAAAATTCCATTCTATTTAATGATGAAGGAGATAATATGTGTGGCGTAGCTGAAGCAATGGCAGTAATGTCAGTAATGCAATCTGTACAGGGTTATCAAACCCAACGAGCAGCAGCAAAAGCTCAAACAGAAGCTAATAAGATTACTGAACAAAATGCTAACATATCTTACCTTAATGACATCCAAAAGATAGAAGGTGAGAAAGTAGAAGCAGCTAGAGAATTTGCTCTTGAAGACTTTAAACGTAAGATGGATGTACGTAAGAAACAAGCACAAGCACTTAACTTAGGCTTTGGTAATCCATTTAAGGTAGTGCAAGATTTAGCTGGGACAGCTGACACAGATTACGTTGAACTACAAAACGCTTTCTTATCAGATATGTATAAAGCTAATTATCAATATACACAAGCTTATGCAAATATGCAGAAGACTCGTTCTCAATATCTTAAACCAGTAAGCCCACCAAATGGGTTAGGAACTATGTTAGAAATAGGTGTAACAGCTTTAGGTTATTCACAAAACCCTAATGCTCTTATAAATCAACCTAAAACAGCTAGCACTGTAGCCCAATCAGGTGCTGTTAGTTATGGTGGTTCAGATGGTTTTAAAGGGTACACTCCTGCAGGTCAGTATACAATTCCAACAACAACATTAGGTAATAAATGATGGCATATGAATCTAAAGTAACTAATAAATATTTTGGCTCTACATTTGCAGGTGCTGGAAAAGCATCTGTAGAAGATACAGCAGTATCAGGGCTAATTAAATCACTAGGGAAAGTGCAACCACAGTTAGAAAAATTAGGTGCTCAATACATTGAAACACAAAAAGATGAAGCTGCTGTAGAAATTAATAAATTAACAGCACAAGGCATGTCAGCACAACAAATTGAAAAAGTTATAAAATCAGGAGAAAATGAAACATTAAATAATATGTATGCTTCTGCTACCAATAACGTTTGGTTAGGAAAATTAAAAGCTGCGGAAGACATTAATTTTGCTAAACAAAACTTATCTAATTACAATCCTGATGAACAAACTATGGATGAATTTTTAGCTGACCACGTTCAATCTGATTTTAGTCAAGCAGACAAATATTATGCAGGGGGATATGCTTCAGTCTTTAATGAACAAAAAGCTAAACTGTTATCTGTTGATGCTGAACAAAGATTTCAAGTAGCATCTCAAAAGAAAGTACAAACTTTAGGTAGTTTTATATTAGCTAATGATGCAGTTGATGATGGCGGAGTCAGTATCTTTGCTAAACTTCCACAAGATGGGACATACAGCAATAAACAAATAAATGATGCAGCTTTGTTTGCTGCTAGTACTTTGTATTCTACAGGTAAGACAGTAGACGATTTAGATAGAGCAATAGAGTATTTAAATGCTGACAGAGGCACTGGTAAGAATGGTCAAAAACTAGGGTCATTGTTATCAGCCAATAATAAAGATGCAACAGCCCTGAAAAGGAAAATAGAAGGCAGAAGAATGACCTTAGTACAACAGAATCGTCAACTTAGAAAGTACGAAGAAGAAGATGCCGTTACTAACATATATAAAAGAGCATCGGAGCTTGACAACATAACTCCTTTACAATTAAGTCAATTTAAAGAAGAATTAGAACAATATGGAAATCCACTGTATATAGAAACCTTAACTAAAATTGCGAACCAAATACAATCACCTAATTCTGATTCCTTTTCTGTAAATAGTTTTAAAAGAAAAATAGCAGAAGGTAAATTTGATAGTCTTACAGAGTTGATGGCTGAGGCAAACAAAGATGGTGTTCCTTATGATGACAGTTATAGAATACTACTTAGAGAAGCAGAAACACGTAAGCCTATCTATGACAGAGACCCTGTCTACAACAGTAAAACAGATGAAATAGTTAGGGCTACTTCTGAAGATGTAGGTGGTGAGAAAGATACACTAAAAGCTAGTGATGTAAGAGATTTTATAGAACGTGAAATAATAGACTTTCACACTTCTCCTGAAGGCAGCAATGCAACACGTGCTGAAAAGAGAGCATTTATGAAAGAAGTCAAAGAAAGTGTAATTGATAACTTTGGTATTTATGGTAGAAAAGAAATACACAGAAAAGAAAATGTTGAAACACGTAGAGAAAAAGCAAAGCGTGAAGAAAAGGAAACAGCTGAAAGAGAAGCTTTAATGACAAAACTTAAAGGTAAAACAGAGGGTCTAACTCAAGATTTTGACAACACTGAAGCTATTAGTAAGAAACCAACATTTACGGATGATGATGATAAATTCTTAACTAGTGATGCTGAAGACCAACGTATGTTTAAACTAGATAAATTGTATCCATACATTAATAACTTTGTAAGAGATTATTTTGATAACGCTACAAAAGAAGATATGTCTCAATATTGGAAATCGTTAGAACAATCTGAAATAGAAAACCTTTACAAGGTCTTAGCAGACACTCTACAGGTATCACCTGAAGACATAGAAAAAGCAATGGGAGATTATAAATAATGGTTGATTATATTAACCCTTTTGAAACACAACAAAAAGAAGACGCTAATGACCGTCGAAAAAGAACTAGAGAAGCTAGACAAGAAAAGCTACAAACAGAAGACCTAAGAAAAGCAGAGACAGAAAAGCGTGCTCTAGATGAAATACAATCAGAAAGATTTATTGAAACAGCTAGAAGTTATTATAACTATAGAGAAGGAACAGAAGAGTATAATGATTATTCTTCAGCTGATATCTTAGAAAAGTTTTATGAAGACAGAACATGGGGTAACTACAACACCTTTTCTATGGGTGCAGATGTTATTTCTACATCTACAGAAGAAGACAATGATAGATTAAAACAGTTTGCATACTTACAGCAAACCTTTGAAACCTTACCATCATTTTGGAATGACCCTAATAGAACATTTGGAGAGTGGTTAGTAGACGCTGGTGGGGCAATGATAGCTGACCCTATAAATTTAATAGGTGCTGGTATAGGTGGTGTAGCTTCTAAAGAAGCATTTAAAGTGTCTTTAAAAGAGCAACTTAAAGGTAAGATGGCTAAAGAGATTACTGATAAACAAATTAAAGAAGCAGCTAAGCAAGCAGAAAAAGAAGCACTGGGTAAAGCAGCTAAGAAAGGAGCAGCGATAGAAGGTGGTATATCGGCTTTTGCTGGTGGAACACACGACACTTTATTACAAGTCAATGCTATTAACACTGGTGTACAAGACGAATTTAGTTATAAACAAATGGGGGTAGCAGCTGGTGTCAGCGGTGCATTTGGGACAGCTTTTGGTGCGGGTACATCTGCATTTAGTTTTAAACTAACAAACAAGCAAATGCAGAACACAGCTGTAAAACAATTAAAAGATTTACATGACTACGGTGTTGACACTACAACAGGTAGAACCTTATTTAAGGACTTAACAGAGGTGAAACAATCACCTATGCTGTATAAGAACAAACCTAAAAAAGCTAAGGATGACCCATCTTTTAGTAAAATAGAGATGGACACTGACAATCCCACGTTTATCAAAAATCTTAGACAAATTCCACTAGGAAGGGGAAAACCACCTTATAAAGATTTTAACTATGACAGGATGGATGACCCTAAAAATGCACATTTGTTAGATAGCGTTATTCAAGAAACAGCTACAGAATTAGCATCACCTAAAGTATCACTAAAACAAATGAGAGAAATAGCTGAAGAAATGGGATTAGAACCTGAAGAAGTACTAAGAAGAGGTGAAGACTTAGCATCACAAAAAGATATGTTTGCTGTAGTTATCGCACACAGTAATTTAATACAACGTCAATTATATGAAGTACAAATGTTAAGTAACAGACTTAACAGACCTGATTTATCAACTGCGGACAGAAAACAACTAGTAGAAGAAAGTGTAAAACGCCTAACATTAGTACGTTCATTGTCTAAAAAACAAAAAGAAATTACAGAAAACCCCGCAAGGGCAACAACAGCTGGACGAGTTACAAGAACAGCACTAGAAGCGGCTGATTTAAAAGCAGACCCACAAGACCCTGTAATGAAAAGACTTTTAGAAGATGACCCTGAAGAGTTTTTAAAACGTCTTGCATTATTAGATGATGATAAACAAATAATAAATGCATTAGATAATGTTAAAAACTTTAAAAAAATTGATTTAGCAGCTGAGTATATAAACAATAACTTATTATCTTCTCCTGATACTCATATATTAAACATTATGTCAGGGATGACTCAGTTTATACATAAACCATTCGTTATGGCTTTTAAAGCTGCTAACCTTGTAAAACACGACAGAGACCGTGCACAAGCAGTATTTAGAGAATCTTACAACACTTTAGCTATGCAGTTTGCATATACAGGACACGCTCTGTCTAGAGCAAAAATGGCATTTATACAAGGAAGACCTTTACTAGATAGACAACAACTAAAAGTAGATAGCAACATTAGACAAGGACAATTACAAAGATGGTTAAATGCTAGTGCAGAATTAATAACAACACCATTAGGTAGAACAGGTGCATTAGCTCAAAAGTATTTAGTAGAGCCAACTACCTATGCTGTAACAACACCACTAAGAACATTAGGAGCTGGAGATGAGTTTTTAAAATCAATGCTGTTTAAAGGTAGAATGGCTGCAAACATACATGAAACTATTGTGTCTAAACACCCAGAACTAGTAAGTAATAAATGGAATGCTTTTAAACAAAATAAAGAATATAAAGCTAAATTTAAAGAGTATGAAAAGATATATACAGATAGTAAAGGTGAAGCTAAAAAGCTAGAAGACTTTACACCTGAAGAGAAAGCACAACTAAGACCTGAAGATTTAAAAGCATATAACACGCCTTTACGTTATGCACAAGAAGGTTCATATACACAGCACTATAATGTAAAAGATGCTATTACAGGTGGGGATGCTCCAGTAAACATTACCAAAGGTATAATGAACCTGACTAATGAATACCCTCTACTACGTGTATTAGGTATGCACTTTATTAATACACCTTCTAATTTAATTAGATGGAATATGCAACATTTACCATTTCTAGGGCGTTTTCAAATAGAGATGAGACAACTACTTAGAACTAAAGATGGTGGTACACTTAACTTTGACCCACGAAAAGGTGGGCTAGCTATGACTGACCTATCTAAAGCAGTTGACCCTGAGGCAGCAGCTGAGGCTATTGGACGCATACAAATGGGTTACGTAATATGGTCAGCTGGTATCTATGCAGCTTTGTCAGGTAAAGTTACAGGCGGTGGTGACCGAGATTACAGAGTTAACAAAGAACGTACTAAAGCTACAGGGTGGCAACCATATTCTTATAGAAGAGATGATGGTGGTTATGTTAGTTTTAACAGGTTAGACCCAATGTTTATGCCATTTGGTATTGCAGCAGATATGGTAGACTGGTATGAAATACAACAATCACACAACTCTAAAGTGTTGCCTGAAGGTTATGAAGATAAAGGTAATGAAGTAGTATTAACAGCAATTGCTTCTGTTGTTAGAAATTTAACATCTAAGTTTTATACAACAAACATATTAGATACAGCTCATTTCTTCTTATCAGATGAAGCAATGCGTATGCAATCAGCTGAAAGAACAGCTGGTTCTGTTATGGCTAGAGCAATATATAAAGCAACACCTTTATCAGGGTTCTTACGCTATAACAACAGAGTGTGGGATGATGAAGCAAAAGAATTAACCAGCTTTGTTGACAGGATGAAACGTCTCGACCCTACAGGAGCTGACGGCGTTATGCCTGAGAGAAACATGTTTGGTGAAAAAGTTAAAAGACCTAGAGGATGGTTCTTAGGGGCAAATCTAGTTTCTTCTCCATTTGCATGGACTAAATTTGATAACCCAGCAGTAGCTCATTTCTTTAGAAACAGGGATTTTAAATATACTAGACCATCTACTAAAGTGCCTAGTACTCAACTAGATTTAAGAGACCTTAAGAACAAAAAGGGACAATCAGCTTATGATTACTGGATGGAACAAGTAGGTGAAACTAAATGGTCTTACAAAGGTAAAAAAGATTTAACTTTAAGAGGGTATATTGAAGAGTTGATAATGGATAAAAATAGTTACATCTATTCTTTACCATCACCTGAATACACATTGTTAGAAGATTATCAACAGAAAGAAATATTAAAGATAATTGATAGTGCTGAAAAGATGTCATGGTCTAAAGTAACAACAGCTTTTCCTGAGATAGAGGAAACAATACTTAGAGGTGAATTGTTTGACGCTCAAGGTTTTGCTAGGTATGGAGCAGACAGGAAAAAGATATTACAAAATATCATGGACTACTAAAGTTCCCGTCTTAGAAGAATCATTTTAGAGGAAACACATGGCAAACAGTTTTGTAAGGTACACAGGTGACGGTAGCACAACTACCTATTCTGTACCTTTTAGCTATAGGGCACAAGAAGACGTCTCTATTACTATAGATGGTGTTTTAACTACAGCATTTACATGGAATGGTGCTGGTACACAGATTACATTTACCACAGCTCCAGCTTCCTCTACAGCTATAGAAATCCGTAGAACCACAAGTCAGGGCACAAAGCTCGTAGATTATGCGTCAGGTTCAGTACTAACAGAATCAGATTTAGACACGGATAGTGACCAAGCCTTCTTTATGGCTCAAGAAGCTATTGATGACGCAGATGACGTCGTTAAAATATCAGCAACAAATTTCCAATGGGACGCACAAAATAAACGTATGACCAACGTTGCTGACCCTGTGAACGCACAGGACGCAGCTACTAAGAATTGGTCAGAAACAGCTATGTCTGCTCAGGTAGCTCAGGCTACAACACAGGCAACTAATGCAGCAACCAGTGCGACCAACGCTTCTACTAGTGAGACCAATGCAGCAGCTTCGGCTACAGCAGCGGCAGCTAGTGCGACCGCAGCAGCAGCTAGTGAAACAGCGGCTGAAACTGCTGAGACTAATGCTGAAACAGCTGAGACTAATGCAGAAACTGCTGAAACAAATGCAGCAGCCAGTGCGTCAGCAGCTTCAACTTCAGCTTCTAATGCTGCAACATCCGAATCAAATGCTTCAACATCAGCTACAAACGCAGCTTCGTCTGCATCTACAGCTTCTACAGCAGCCAGTAATGCTAGTACATCAGAAACAAATGCAGCTACGTCTGCAACTAATGCAGCTACAAGTGAAACTAATGCAGCTTCCTCTGCTACGGCAGCAGCTAGCTCAGCAAGTGCAGCTTCTACAAGTGAAACCAATGCGGCGTCTAGTGCGTCTGCGGCTTCAACTTCTGAGACCAATGCTGCAACATCAGAGACCAACGCAGCGACTTCTGCTACAAATGCTGGTACATCTGAGACTAATGCAGCAACTTCTGCGACCGCAGCTCAAGCAGCTCAAGCAGCAGCTGAGGCAGCAGCAGATAACTTTGATGACACATATTTAGGAGCTAAGGCTTCTGACCCTACACTAGACAATGACGGTGACGCCTTAACTGCTGGTGATTTGTATTTCAACACAACAACAGACAAACTAAGAGTCTATGATGGTTCAGCGTGGAATGACGCAGTAACTGACCTTACTGGTGTGGTTACTAAAACTAGTACAACAGGGTCAGCTGAGTTACCATCAGGTACAACAGCACAAAGAGACGGTTCACCATCAGCTGGATATATTAGATTTAATTCAGATGAAACATCTTTTGAGGGTTATGATGGCTCTGCATGGGGTGCAATCGGTGGTGGAGCATCAGCAGGTGGTGCTATCTATGAAAACAGTAACAGCATAGATGCTAGTTACACATTAACAACAAACACTAATGGCATGTCAGTCTCTCCAATTACTATAGCTAGTGGCGTTACTGTAACTGTGCCATCAGGTGCTAGGTGGGTAATACTTTAATGACAGTTAAGATTAATGCAGATACAACTTCAGGCTTACAGCTAGAATCTGATACAAGTGGTGCTATAGATTTTCAGTCTAATGGCGTAAATAAAATGTCTATGGATTCTAGTGGGAATCTTACTGCAAACTCCTTTATAGGAGATGGTTCATCTTTAACAGGAACTGGAAATTTTGTAAGATTAGCAGGTGAAACTTTAAGTTCAAATACATCAACAGTTGAATTTAGTACATCTATAATTACAACTACTTATAAAAGTTATGTTTTATATGCAAGAATGAGACCTGTTACAGATGTTGGTAGATTACTTTTAAGATTTAATGATAATACAGGAACAGTAATGACAACAGTTTCAGATTATCAAATGCAAGCCTATCGTGGAGTAGGTATTGATTTTGATGATGATACTATGAGTTCTATTACTCATATCGGAGCAACAGGCACAGGGACAGGTGAATTTGCTGTTCAAAAATATGAGATACATGAGCCAAGAGCAACTGACAGAAAAACTATAATTGCTTTTCATTGTGGTTATATAGATGTTAATGGTGATAGTGCATTAACAATGGGTAGTGGTTGTTGCAGTGTAGCAGAAGATAATCAAGGTTTTAGAATTTTCTTTGATAATGGAGACATGGTATCAGGAAGTTCTTATGTTTTATTTGGAGTAAAAAGCTAATGAAAAAATGTGTTGATGGTGTAATCATTGAGATGACATCAGAAGAAGAAACTGTTAGACAAGCTGAAATAACATCTGATTCTGCAGATACACAAGCAATGTTAGATAAATTGGCTCAAAAAGAAACAGACAAAGCAAATGGCAGACAAAAATTAAAAGACTTAGGATTAACAGATGCAGAAGTAAATGCATTGATAGGAGAATAATTAATGGCACTCACTTTACATGGTACAGTATCAGATAACACAGTAGCTTTAGATAGAAAGACTGCTACTCCATTGATTATAAATGGTGATATGGCTATAGCTCAAAGAGGTACAAGTGTTACAGGAATTACAGGTACAGGATATTCTACATTAGACAGATTTTCATTAGGGTTATCTAATCTTGGAACATGGACACAATCACAATCTACAGATGTACCTAATGGTCAAGGATTTTCTAATAGTTTAAAATTAGATTGCACGACAGCAAATGCCTCACCTACAGGAACTAATAATATGGCTATCATGCAAAGATTTGAGGGGCAGAATTTACAAATGTTAAATAAAGGCACATCTGATTCTGAGGTAGTTACCATATCATTTTGGGTTAAATCTAACAAAACAGGAACATATATATTAGAACTAAGAGATGCTGATAATGTAAGAATAATATGTAAAGCATATACAATAGATAGTGCAAATACTTGGGAAAAAAAATTATTATCTTTTGCAGGTGATACAACAGGAACACTAGACAATGATAATAATCTATCTTTACATGCTAGGTGGTGGCTTGGTGCAGGAAGTGATTTTACATCAGGAACACTAGCAACTTCATGGGAAGCATCAACTAATGCAAACAGAGCAGTAGGACAAGTAAACCTAGCAGACAGCACATCTAATGATTGGTACATAACAGGAATACAAATGGAAATAGGAACATTTGATGCTAACAGCATACCACCATTTCAGTTTGAAGATAGAGCAACAAGTCTAGCTAGATGTCAGAGGTATTGTTATCAAGAAGATAATTCTGACACATACCATAATCAGGTGAATGGATTTTTTTCAAGTTCTACTTTATTTATTGGTTTACTTGCTTTGCCTGTTGCGTTGAGAAGCACACCTACTTTAGTTACATCAGGTGATTATCAAACAACAGGAACAGGAAGTCTTGATGCTTCAAGTTTAACAATAGTAGATAGTACAGGAACAGATTTAAATAAAATACAGGTAAGAGCAACTGTATCAGGTGCTACAGCAGGACAAGGTGGAGTTTTAAGAAACAAAAATGATGCAGATGCAATTTTTAGATTAGATTCGGAATTATAGATATGATTATAGAAACAGTAAAAAAGATTAATCACCACGAGTTTGGAACATTAATTGGGTATATGGTTACAAATTCACAAAACAATGAAAATGTTTTTGTACCAATAGACACAGCAAACACACACTACCAAGCAATTCAAGAATGGGTTGCCGAGGGTAACACAATACAGGAAGCAGACTAATGGCAAGTATAAAATTAACTGGTGATACGAGTGGTGAAATAACAATCTCAGCACCTGCTGTAGCAGGAACTAATACTCTTACTTTACCTGCTGAAACAGGAAATATATTAACAGATGGTTCGGCTTTACCTGCTATAGATGGTTCTGCACTTACAGGAATTAGTGGAGACGTTATAGCATCTAGCCTTGGTGCATCTGACAATACAAACGGATATATAAGATTTAGTAATAATTTACTTATTAATTGGGTAAGAAAAACATCTACCTTACAACAAACCATTACTTTTCCTTTAGCATTTACTGAGGTTTATGGGGCTTATACAGGAGCAGATACAACTACAACTGCATATATTAATGTAAGGTCATTATCAACAACTCAAATTAGTTTAGGGTCACAAGGTGCTTTAATTTTGGGTTGGGCTTTAGTTTTTGGGAGAAAAACATAATGATTGCAAAGCTAGATTTAAGTGGAGTTTTATTAGGTTGGTATTTAGATACTGATTCTGTTGATGAGCCAAAAGTAACAGTAACAAAAGAAGTATGGCAACAAGCTATAGATATCAATGCTAACAAATATGTAGATGGAAACTTTGTTTTTGAAGATTTAAGAACAGATGAACAAAAAGCAGTAGATATAAGAGAACAAAGAAATTGGTTGTTAAATAAATCTGATTGGACACAAGCATCAGATATTCCACAAACAACAAAAGATGCATGGGCTACATACAGACAATCATTAAGAAATGTACCACAACAAGAAACTTTTCCAACATCTGTAACCTTTCCAACCAAACCAGCAGGAGAATAATTAATGGGATTAGAAGGCAGCATTAAGTTAATGAAAGTAACCGCAGTACTTGGTTTAACACTTTTTATTACTTCTGAAGTGTCTTCACAATCTATAAACCCAAATTCTATACGAGATGCATGTGGTGTTAATACGAGTACTGTATCAATAGCAGGTTGTATTATTGAGGGTGATAATCATAATTATAATTTAACAGGTGATATTGATAATTATTCAGGCTTTACGGCTATAGTCATCAATAATGCTAATTCTAATACCCTTAATTATATTGGTAATATAAGAGCAACATCATCTAGCTATCAACATGGTATTAATTTTAATAGTAGTGATTCTAACACTGTTACAATAAATGGTAATATTAATATTGAGGGACTCACTAGTTACGGTATATTAGCGACTGGGGGTGTCTATAACACTGTCACATTAAATGGGGATTTTAATTCAGCAAAATCACTTAGTTACGGTGTCTTCCCTGTTTCTGAGGACAATTTTACTTTTACGTTAAATGGTAACATTACCACCAATGCACCTGATACTCCTTCTATTTACCTGTATAGCTCTAACAATGCTAATATTACACTAAACGGTAATTTAAACAGCTTAGGTGGAACTTATTCAATAAGACCACGTAGTATTCAGCTTAGGAATAGCACTGGAAGTACCATAACTAATCTTGGGGTTATTACTACAGCAGGAAATATCTCATATGATATTTTAGTAGGGTCTGATTCTACTCTTGATACTCTTAATAATCGCCAAAGCGGACTTACTTATTATGGAAAAATACCAACCAATTATAATGCTGTCATTAATAGTACTACAGACTATGGAAAAATAATTTTTAGTAACATTAGTGGGACAACTTCTTTTGGTATATATAATGGTTCTGTTTTAGAAAGTAACACCACATATGCTAGTGTCATTAATGGTTTAGAAGAATCAAACATTACTTCAGAATATTCAGGTAATTACACTTATGATGGTAGAACTTGGGCTTGGACTTTAGAGAATACATCTGCAAACTTATGGGACTTGGTTGTTGGGGAGTGTACAAGCTGTCTAACAGAAGATACTACAGACAGTATTGAAGAAATTAGGGATGATATTTCTACAGAATTTTCACATATGGCAGACAAAGCTATAGGCAGCTTTACCAAACTTAATACTTATGATTGTAATTTATTTGATACAGAAGGAAAATGTTACTCTATAGGTTTTCATCACACAGTTGTAAATATACAGAATAACTCTGACTTATCAAACTCAGGTGCAGTGTTTGCTACTGGTTATAGACTTAATGATAACTTTAGATTTTCAATCTTTCTCGACCAACAGACCTCAAGAAAAGACCCTGAAGGGATAAGTGTACGTACTAAACTACCTATGGTTGGAACTAACTTAGTATGGAATCAGCTTGCTAATCATCTTGGTTTTCAATTTAGATTAGCCAACGCTTATCAAGTAAACGATGTAACTATTACTAGAAGTGGAGAAGGTGAGTCTGAGGAAGGACGTGGTGAAACTAAGATTGAGGCACAAAATTATGTTGCTGAAGTTTCATATCAATTCAGTGATGGAAGTAAAACTTCTTACCGTCCCTACTTTGCTGTTCGTCGTTCTATTGTCAAACAAGACGGTTATACCGAGACAGGTGTTGTAAACCCATTGACCTATAATGCTATAGAGCATAAATCGACTACCATAGGTATGGGTATGAAAGCTGAATACAAGCTTAACAATACAATTACACTTAATGGAGCTTATGGTATTGAACATGATATAAGTCTGTATGGTGGTGTACTTCAAGCTCATTCTTCAACTATAGAAGGAATTGAACCTATTGAATTAAACAACGCTGTTAATAAAACTAGACCAGTAGTCACATTAGGTTCTACTTATTATATTACACCAACTCAAACCTTTGCGGCACAGTTTCAGTATCAAGAATTACCTAGTGTTAAAACAAATGCTAAGACAGCTTATTTAAGCTACACGGTCGGTTTTTAATTTTGTAAATCAGGAGTGAGATAAAGACAATGTTAGATAATGCGGGTTTTCTATGGAAAATTCTAAAAATAATACTCCCTGACTTTATTCAAGCTTTTTTTAAAAAGAAAAAGAAGAATAGATTAATAATAGAGTTAGAGAATCACGATATATTTCCTACTCTTGACAGGGTTAGAAACGAGGTAGCTAATCTAAAATTTTATACTCACGGACAGTATGACAAGGTAAAGACTAGGATGTGTTATGACTTTACTAAACACAAGTCTCTTACGTGTTCTGGTAGAATGTTAGCAATTTTAAAAAGAAAAGATATAGATAATCTAAATAGAGATGAGCTAAAGAAACTTTTACTAGATGAAATGAACTATATGCATATAGAGTACATCAGAGACATAAAACTAGACTGGGATTCAAGGGGCATTAGCCATCAAGATGTAGATTACGTTATACATTTGTTTGAGAAGTTTAGATACGACGTAATAGTTTCTTTTGAACGTAGAATAAATTCTATATTTGGAAGTACATATAATAAAGATAATTTTGACGTTATGTTAGCTGTTTTAGAGATGTGGGCAATGGGAATTGATTTATTACCTAGAGACATGTCAGCCACTTTTGAGTCTCTTAATGGCAAGTTTAAGGATATAAAATATGATTCCATTTGAAGTAATTACAATGTTAGGCAGTGGTCTACTTACAGGTGTATTAAGCCTGTGGTCAGCTGGTCAGAAAGATAAGGCAGACCAACAAAAGTTTTTAATACAACGTGCTGAGGTTGATAGAGCAGCTATACAGGATGCACGTAGTCACGGTGGACACTTCCAAAGTGTAACCCGTCGTTGGATGGCATTGTTAGCAGTATTCTTTATTATATGTTTACCAAAGCTAGCTGTCTTTATAGACCCTTCTATTGCTGTACATCTAATGTATTTAGAGCAAGTTAAAGAAGGATGGTGGATATTTGGCTATACACAAGAGGTTACAACGTTTACAGGTCTCTCAGGTATAGTCATAACTAACGCTGACACACACTTTTTAGCAGCAGTATCGGGGTTTTACTTCGGTTCAGCTGCCGTAAGGAGATAAAATGACAGAACAAAATGAACAAATAGAAAAGATAGTAGAAGAATTACCTGTATTACTTGTGGCTCATGCTTATAGGAAACTAAAATCAGGTGAGGAAATCACTGCAAGTGAGATGAAGGTATGCTTAGATATCTGTAAGACTTACTCAAGTCCTGATATCGTAGAGAAGGCTCACAACATACTAGAAGACTTACCATTTGACACAGATGAATAAGATAGAGAACTTTAAGAACTTCTTGTATCTAGCTTGGAAACACCTCAATCTACCTGAGCCAACACCTATACAATACGATATAGCAGACTATCTACAATCCAAAGAGAAACGTATAGTAATAGAAGCTTTCAGGGGCGTAGGAAAGTCTTGGATTACTTCTGCGTTTGTATGTCACCAATTACTGCTGAACCCTCAGCGTAACATATTGGTAGTATCAGCTAGTAAAACGAGGGCTGATGACTTTAGTACATTTACACAAAGACTAATTGCAGAAATGCCGTTATTACAACATCTACAACCTAAGGATAGTCAAAGACATTCTAAGGTATCTTTTGATGTTGCCCCAGCACAGGCTTCACACGCCCCCTCAGTGAAGTCTATGGGGATTACGGGACAGCTAACAGGCTCACGAGCTGATATTATTATTGCTGATGACGTAGAATCTGCCAATAACTCACAGACTCAACTCATGCGTGACCGCTTAGGTGAGACCGTAAAAGAGTTTGACGCTATTATAAAGCCTAAAATAGGTCGTATTATCTTTCTTGGGACACCACAAACAGAGATGTCCTTATACAATGATTTAGAAGAAAGAGGTTTCAAAACACGTATATGGTCAGCATTGATTCCTAACCAAGCACAAAGGACTGGATATGGGCATAAATTAGCCCCTGTAATCGCTGATATGGACAGTAAAGAGGGAGACCCTACTGACCCTACCAGATTTAATGAAATCGACTTAATGGAGCGTTTAAGCTCATATGGTAGGTCAGGCTTTAATTTACAGTTTATGTTGGATACTAGTCTATCTGATGCTAATAAATACCCATTGAAGCTTAATGACCTTATTATAGCCTCAGGTTGCAGCACATGGACAGAAGCTCCAGCCAAAATACAATGGGCTTCAGGTATAGACCAAATCAAAGCTGTTGACTCTGAGTTACCTAATGTAGGACTTAAGGGTGACTATTGGACTTCTTACCTATATATGTCCGATGAATTTGCAGAGTTTGAAGGCTCAGTGATGTCTATTGACCCTGCTGGTCGTGGGGCAGATAAAACAGCCTATTGTGTACTTAAGATGTTACATGGTGTTCTCTATCTGACTGCCATTGGTGGTCTAGAGGGTGGATACTCTGATGACACACTTAAGAAGCTATCCAATATTGCCAAGAAACATAACGTCAATGATATCGTCATTGAGAGTAACTTTGGTGATGGGATGGCAACACAGCTTCTAAAGCCCGTATTGGCTGATATTCACCCTTGTAATGTAGAAGAGGTACGTCACAGTATACAGAAAGAGAAGCGTATAATAGACACTCTAGAGCCTATTATGAATACCCATAGGTTAGTTATTGATGATAAGCTTATCAAAGATGACTTTCAGTTAGAACCTGACCACCAGTTGTTTAGACAAATGACTAGGATAACAAGGGATAAAGGTGCACTAAGGCATGATGACCAAATAGACGCCTTAGCTATTGCAGCTAACTACTGGGTAGAAGTAATGGATAGAGACCAAACTCTCTCATACAATCAACATAAAGAAGAAATGTTACAAGAAGATTTAGATAAATTCATGGAGACTGCTCTAGGTAGACCTATGGAAGGAGATTCGTGGATATAGGGACAAGGTCGTCAAAGGTTTTTCTTCATTTTTCCTTTGGCGGCTCTGGGGGCTTGTCCTACTTGTAGGAAACCTTGTCTGTAAATATCTAGACAAAGGGTGGACAAAAACTTAAAGTACCCATATAAGATAAAACCCCTGTGCACCCCTAGCTATATATAGACAAAGTATCCTTCCTTATTACTTATTAATTAAGATACTAATAGAAGTACTACTCATAGTTACTACTAAAGTATCCTTCCTTATTACTTATTAATTATGATACTAATAGAAGTACTACTCATAGTTATTACTGGAGTATCTCTCCTTAATAGTCACTATATTAGAACCTACTGGTTGAAACCTGAGATATCCATAGGTGAGTTTATTCTAATTAACATATTAACAGCTGTTGTTTTAGCTAATATTTGGTAAAAAAATATGAGTGAGTATATCGATATAGAGAGGGCGTGGTTTCCCCCATGCGTGCACGCCTGAGATACTATATTATTACACGCACACGGACACATGGCTCGCTTGTGGTCATACATAAAGGGAAGCCTAAAGGGATACACGGCTGGCATTTTTATTTTTGTTTGTCTTTGAGCTATGGTCTATTTTTATTCTTAATAGTCAATGAATAAGCCATATGTAAATTAATTTAACTATTATGTCATTCTTTTATTGACATGGTGTATTCATTGATATATCTTTGTAAGCATGTCGGGTAGATAACATCATGAGACATTAGGTCAAGGCGATATAAGAAGACCACAGTAACAACGGTTACTGGCTACAAAGCAAATGGTCGTAGGCTTAGCCACTCTAGATGAGGCTCTAAGGGTTTTAATTTGGTATTAGTGAAACAGTAGTTATTAACATGGATTTCACGCTGTAAAGGTTCTAGAAAGTAAATACAGCGACGGCATAACCACTAAATTAATTAATAGTAACTTACGATTGATACAGCATATTCTAGAGGCTCAGATAATTATTGTCGTACGGTATTGGTAGCCGTGCCTGAAGAGTAACCAACGAAACAATAACAATGCGAGGAAATACAATGAAATCAATGTATATTACACATGAGGGAAAGCGTACAAGTAAATCTAATTTACGCTTATTAGAAAATAACGGCATAACCGTTCTTATGTCTTATGCTACGCCTGTAGCGTTTAAAGATGACAATGACAACGCCAAGTGTCATGAATGGTTCTATACTGAGCGTAAATATTCGCCTACAACCAGCAAACAAATAACACGCTTTTTGAATGCGTATGCTGGCGGGCGTGCGGGTGGTCATGAGGTGTCACAGTCTCATATTGACAGTGCATACACAAACATGGCGGACAACGGAAACCATGTATTAATATCGAGAGGTAGTAGATAATGAATAGACAATTACAACGTGCTATGGCTGATGATGAGTCATACGCTCAGAAAGTAGAAGCCAATGAAGATTACGCAAAAGCTGAGCTATCGGCTAAGCGTATCACTAGGCTTCAATACATCATGATTATGAGGGATATTCAAAAGGGTATCTTACCTTATATCGACTAGTTACACTGATGAGACTTCAATAGTCGAAACGCTGACGCCTCTAGATAGCTAGGGGCGTCCACATGGTTTATGCGTCTGTAACATTTAACAATAAAAAGTGAGGTAAAATTATGAAATACACAGATATGGGTAAAGAAGATATTACTAAATATTCTTATGATGAGTTATCACTAAGAATTATGAATGATGATAATGATGACATGTATGAGTTAAGGATGAAGCCACTTCAATTAGTAAAATATGTAAGAGAAAATTATATTTATACTACTAGACAAATGGAAACATTATTGACTGATTGTTGGTGGGACTATCAAGAGTCAATTAAATATGTAGAATTTTATTAAACAACAGCGAGGTAAAAATGAAGACAGTTAAACACATAGATAAGCCGAATACAGTTTGGTCAAGCTTAAAAATAAGTTTATCCGACTATTCAGCACTTAAGCTAATTAATATCTTAGAATTTGGGGGTATTCATGAAGACAATATCGAGGGTATTAAAGATATTCTAGGGCTACAGTACAAGCTTTATAAAGATGAAGACGGTAATAAAGCTGTAATTCTTGAGATGAAAAACGGTAAAACTAGAGCACTGGGAGAGTTAGTACAGCGAGGTAGAAAATGACAGTACAAGAAATGATAGACAAGCTTAGCAAATACAATCCTAAGTCTCAGGTTTTATTAAGTAGTGGTGCGTTTTCTATTCCACATAACTACAGTGAGATAGAGGTTTGTGGGTATGACCCTGACGAGATTGATTATCAAGCGGGTAATACAGAAGCGTGCCCTGTAGAACTAGAAATAATAGAGTGAGGTAAAAACAGTACTACTGATGAGACTTGATTAGTCGAAACCCCTGACCAGTAAAGTGTCGGGGTTCTAGTACAATTAACAGCGAGGTAAAAAATGGTAGACGTTACAAGTCGTAAGTATCTTGAATCGTATTTTACAGATGAGATTGATTCGCCTGAGGATATACAAAACAAGATACTAATGGTCATGAAGCAAGACGGTATTATGGAGCAGAATGATGACGGTAAGATGACCGTATTCAAGAAGCGTCCACTACTGGCTTATCTTCGTATAGCCTTCCCTAATATCAAGCCTAGTGCTATCAATAGACAGCTTAATAATCTGTTTAAGGATGACGTGCTCAAGATATGGGACAAGTACAAAACTAAGCCGTATGTCATCAAGTCTAGACAGTATGAGTCTAGGATGAGACGTGCGACCAGCAAAGTACAACGTAGTAAGACCGATATGCTGATTGAGATACTCATGGGAGATGACCCAAGTAAACGCATGAGGTATATCACTGACTGTATAGCTAGCGGGGTTAGACCTGAGTTAGATATATAGGTCTCCTATTTCATAGGACTAGGTAGTACTTCTTATAGGTAGTAAGTAAGGTAGTACTTCTTATAGGTAGTAAGTAGGAAGTAATATAGCTATCTATATAGCTAGGGGTGCACAGGGGTTTTATCTTATATGGGTACTTTAAACACCTGTTTCCTTATTTAACAATAACATAGCGAGGTATTATGAATATATTTATATTAGACCGTGACCCTGAGGTCTGTGCTCAATATCATTGCGACAAACACGTAGTCAAGATGATACTTGAGACCGCTCAGATGATGTGCACCGTACTCAATGAGGTAGGATATGAGACGCCTTACAAGTCTACACATCCTAAACATCCATGTACGCTGTGGCTCAAGGAGTCTAGGGGTAACTATTTATGGACTAGACAACTAGCTAAGGGACTCAATGCTGAGTACAAGTTACGCTATAACAAAACTGATAATCATAAGTCATGGGACGTTATAAAAAGCTTACCAGCATTACCTAAAGAGTTACCGCTTA
>Ga0196899_1000471_pt1 | contig 20775 bp, 22 predicted proteins | sample VirMetDEL_Sep_01_FD_169095 | JGI IMG/M metagenome (GOLD analysis project Ga0196899, IMG submission 169095) | Aqueous microbial communities from the Delaware River and Bay under freshwater to marine salinity gradient to study organic matter... | ecosystem: Environmental > Aquatic > Marine >... | reverse complement strand
CAGTGCGCGCACCCGCTGTGGAAGCAGCACGCCGACACCGCCGCCAGCGCCGGCCACGGTGGCATGGACTGGTTCGTCATCCATGCCTTCGTGGAGGCGCTCAAGGCCCGGGCACCGATGCCGATCGACATCTACGACGCGGTCACCTGGAGCGCGATCACGCCGCTGTCCGAGCAGTCGATCGCCAACAGTTTCCAGACGTTGGAATTCCCGGATTTCACCGCCGGGCTGTGGAAGCAGCGCAAGCCGATCTTTGCGTTTGATGGGACGTACTGAGGAAGCCTGACGTCGAATGGCCGGTACCGGTGCGTACCGGCCATCCCGTCCGCGCATTGACCCCCGGTCGGCCAGACGATGGCGCGGCCCAGCCTGGGCGCGGTCAGCGCAGGCAAAGCAATGAACACGGGGAAGTGGCAAGGATGGTGCGCCCGGAGGGATCCACACATCGCCGCGAAATGGTTGCCACGTGGGCATTTGACGCACACGCGCCCACTTAGGTACCGCCATAGTTACCGCCGTCGAGAGTCGGCCTGTAGTGGGATGAATCGCCTCTAGCTGGAGTTCTGAGCCCCCGCGCCATAGCATGCGGCGACAACAGCGCCGCACCTAAAGGAAGAGGAATGATGGCTATAGACTCGACGGCCCAAGCGCCGCCTCCGGACAGTCCGGGGGGAGAGGGGTCTCAAACGGTCGGTCCGCGCGATCCCGAAGAGTTCATTTCCCGCGATATGTACCGGGGAATAGGCGGCACCCTCCAGGGACTCGCAGAGGGGAGCCCACGGTCGATTGGTGGAAACGCCTTCGCAGCGTTGATGTCGAGTTCGGTGACCAACTTGGAATCGGAACTCCGTCTCGCTCGTGAAGAGTCCAGGGAGCGGAACAGAATTATCGACCAGTTGAGGGACGAGCTATCGGATGAGCGTGTCAAGAGTTCACGCCTTTCAGAGAAGGTGAGCTCCGCCAAGCAGACCACCACGCTAAGTCAGCTCTGCATGACGGCTGCGTCGATCTTGGCCGGTCTAGCAGTGGACGCCTCCAAATCAAACAACGTAGGCCAGGCGCAACTGATGGGCGTGCTGGCTCTAGTGCTCCTAGTCGCCGGCTGGGTGGTTCCACGCTTCAAGGGCAAGAGCAATGATTAATTTTGGCGATGGACTAAGCGTGGTAGGCATTTTCGACGCGGGAGTCGCGAATCTTGAACGCATTGTTCTGAGGGCGGACCAACCCGTAGACCTGGCCGGGTACCTCATCCTGCTCGCACTGAGGGGCCAGTCAGGAGGAGGCTCACTCCCGCTGCGTGACAACATGCTGTGGCTGGGTAATACGTCGATTGACGTTGGTGATTGGGTCTATGTCTACACAGGGCCAGGCGAGGCGCAAACCAGCGTTTTACCAAACAACCCTAATAGGGTTGTCTCAATGTACTGGGGGAAGAATCAGACCGTCTTCCAAGGTGCTCACATTACGGCCGCGCTCGTAAAGATTGAGCACGTCCAGTACCCCGCCTACTCTTCCCAGTTCGCACTAGGCCAACAACAAAGCGGCTACCCAATTCTCGGGTCGTCCTAGCCAGTGGCGGAAACTTGTCTAGCGGGTTGCTGCGGATTGCGGCAATCCGCATAACCCAGCACCCATGCGGTGCCATGAGCTGCCGCGACTCGGTACATTGGGTGCGTGAGCGCAGGTCAAGTGTTCTCGGAAAAGCGAGCGCTGAAAGGAAACGGCATATAACACTCAATCCCCATACCAAAACGCTGCCAATGAAGACGAAGGCGGTCAATAGTGCTGAAGTGATCAGCATGTACGTCATAGCGGAACTCCATTTCTACTGACAGAATGGGTGGTCGACGTTCCTTAGAAACGGCGGCACTCCCTGCTTTCCCGTGTGCTCCAAGTCCAGCGCCAGCGCGCTGGCATGCAATCCTCCAAGATAAATCTCATGCACGTTCGTGACGACATGGTCCGGGAGTTGTGCAGCGTTCGCGACTAACACCGAGACTTCGCTTTCCCACGGATGAACGTCGTGATTTCGGTGCCAGGGAAAGCCTGCTTCCTCCAAAACTCTACAGTCCGTTTCGATGACAATCCCGAGGTCGTCAATGTGCCGATTTTGTACGTATGAGAAGTACGCCGCCACGTGGAAGGAGGTGCTAAATGACAACAAGGCGTGTGGGTAGAAGTCGCTATGCGTGGCGTGCAGGTACAGCGAATTCCCGAGGCATGGCCCGGTACTGACATTGGAATCCCCGGCACCTATCTCGTAAAGGGCGACCTCGGCCGGATCCCTGCCGAGGACGCTCAGTCCGCCTGCATAGAGCTGACCCTCTGCAACGTCACTCCTGGCCGTTAACCCGGTGCGGGCTGCGTATTGCAGTTTGCTCATCCCTCTAAACAGCCTCATACGCCGGCCTCCTCATGCGCGCTTGAGCGCAAGTGCATTTTGGGCCAAAGGGGGCCCTCTCGCCAACCCAAACGCAACCGTCAGACCGCCCCGGGGGGACGTCGCGGCCAGCCACCAGGGCGCGGATTCGCTATGTGTGCGGGCAGAGAGAATTCGGGGCGCGCGGCCTAGTCGCATGCGCATTGGGTTCCGGAGTACCGCAAGGCTCCATCGCAGGCCGGAGCAAAGATCCAACCGACATCGGGCAGTTCGAGTACGGCTAGACCGCCCACACGCAGCGTACGGACCCCGGCGCGCGCACTCGTCTCCCCGCCACGCCTGCGCACTTCGTGGGGTGCTTTTTCTGCACTACCTGCAAGCGGGCCAAGAACAGGCCCAGAAAGGCGATAGAGGGCACGAAAGAGCTCTCCCATTACCTGCGGATCCCTGCACTTGCGGGGGTGTTTGCCTGCGCAATCGTCGGCTATTTGGAAGCGAGACGGGCTGCGACCAGGTAGAGAGCTAAACGAGGCATCCAACAGCGTCCAACAGGAAATATCCCGTTACTTAGAGTGTTTCAGGAAAGCTATGAATTGATGGCCTGTAACGCATTTCTGGTTACAGCTCCTTCGCAAGAGCCCGAACCCCCCTTCTGATCAAAACTGCCGTCTCGCAAAGCTCTTGGCAACATTTACACCCTACTTCTGCCACCTGCATCCTGCGCATTATTTCCGACTCACTGTTTTTACTGGTTACGGTGGTAACACTGGTTACACCGGTCAAAAAAAGCACACGTATCAATGACTTACGAAGGCGCCGTCGCCACGCGGCTTGCTGGTTACAACTGGTTACACTGGTTACGCCTGTCGGCCCGAGCGGGCGATTGGTCTAGCAACAGGTGAAGACCCTCGGTTCAAGTCCCGGTGCACAATGCGCGGCTCCGTATCGGATAAACGTGACGCGAGGGCTCATCTCCCCGACGCCAAGGGGGAACGCGGATCTGGCGCGCAGCTCTCAGGCTCGCGCTCGTATGGCAACCCGCTGAGGTCACCGGGCCGAGCAGCGCCGGCAGGCTGAGTTGGCCGAGCAAGTATCTGTCATTCGGCGGCTGCGCCCCGGGGTAGATGGCAACCCCATGCGCGACGTCGACCGAAGCTGCTACGTCCGACGAGGGATGAAGGGATGTCAACCTGGTGCGACGGGTGTAGACGACCGCCATCGGCCCTTCGTTGCTGTCGCGGCATGGTGCACTGGGGGCAGGGAGAAAGTAGTAGGCCGCCCGTAGGCGGCCTATTGTGCGGGGTGACAGGGAACGCCCCGCTCCCTTCTTTGGCCAAGCAACACGGCCTCAAGTTGCGGCCGAGCCGATATCAAACGGTGCGAACGAGATGACTTCGTCGCCGACCCACTCATTGACCATGGCCATGCGCGATTGCAGCGGTGCCAGCTCCACGGCGGCCCACACCTTGGCAGCATCGCGAATCGAGCCAAATCCACCCGCGTTCTGAGGGACGATGCCCAGCAGCTGCGGCGGAATGCGAAGAGCGGCCAAAATGTCGTCGCGAGTCACGCGTTTGATGCCAGTGAACTCGTCCTTGGCCGCTACTTCGCTTACCGGAATCAGCTGCAGGCCATCCTTCTTGCCGTTGGGGGAATGCACGAACAAGTTGCGGAAGTTGCCAGGCCCACGTGCTTGCTTCAACGCCTCACGCAAACCAGCAACATCACCCTGTTCCGCCTGGGGGTCGGTCAGGTAAAGGATGAAACCTGCATGGGAGCCATTGGTGTAATACTTGCGACGGAAGAGCGTGGCCGACTCATTGAGAAGCGCCGATTGAATCACGGCCAGCCACTCGGGCAGTCCGTAGATTTCCTGATCGGCGTCGGCTTCACGCAACTGATATACCGAGCCACGCAAGAACTCGTGCTCAACCCTGTCGGCTCGCACTTGGAAGAATTCGCCAGGCACTACCCCATGGCGTAGGTACTGCGCCATGAGTGGCTGCAGACGTAGCAGTCGTCCTGTGCCCGAGACCTGGCGCTCAATGTATGACTGGCCGAAAATCAGGTAGTCCAACGCCATCTGCGAGAAGGCCGAATGCCCCAACAAGGGGTGAGGCACGAACGTTCGCACCAGCATGTTGCGCTTGAAAATCAGCCCGCTATACAGAAACGGATTTGAGCGCGTGGTGCGTGACAGACCAATGAGGCTGACTGGCGGCTCGTAGTAGCGACCGTTCTTCCAGCATTCCAAGTAGTCGAACAAACCACGCGACTCAAGCACCGGCGTAGCGTCCCCGAACGAGAACGCCGTGAAGCCGCCAGGTCGACCCGCGTTCTCGACGGGCACCAAGCTACTGGCAGGCTCATCGACGTGGGACTCATTCACTCCCGGCCCCCGGCATTGATCCGCGCCTGCAGCATCGACCGGGCGGAAGCGCTGCCTGCCAGCTTCATATCTACCTCACTCATGTCCATCGGCGGCAGTGCCAGCAGGCCGTCGACCTCTTCCGACACTGCGGCAACTCTCATGCGGCGGCGTGCGTCAATGCTGAGTCGACCAAAGAAACGCGCGGCCAACTCGTCTTGATCGAGCGGATCCCGAAATTGCTTGTTCGCCCTCTCCGCAACTGAGAACAGTTCGAAAGCCACCGCCAGGGGCGTGCCGAACTGTTCCAGCAGGCGATCATATGCACCGGTCGCCGCTTCGGCGGCAACGCATCCCTTGACTTCAATGCAGTCCTTTGCGATCAGGGCCAACTCCAAGTCCAGACGCGGCTGCTCCGCCGCTATCTCGGCTTCCATTGCCTCATATTCCTCCGCCAGCGACAGCGCCGAGCGTTCATTGGCGCGCAGCTTCTGAATGTCGCGGGTCAGCGCGCCGTCACTATCACGCAGCTTGACGCTCCACTGTTGACGTGCGGTTTGCGCATCACCCTGCGCGGCCTGGCGGGCACGGCACATCGTGTCCACTTTGCCTAGCAATGCGCGCTTGCGCTCAGTGGCTCCGGCCAATTGCGTAGCCAGCTCGCTCAGGCGCAGGCGTTGCTCTGAGGTTGGGGCGACAATTTCGCATGCGTCGGCAGGTTCGAGCGGACTGCGGGTGGTATCGGTGGACGGGTTTTCGCTCATTCGGTTGCTCCATTGAAACTACGGTGTATAACTCACCGGCACAGCGCCGGTGAGCGACTAGAATGTGATTCGCTAGGCGGCGCTGTCATGCACCTTGCGTGGGTCAAAGACGAAGAGGCGTACGCCGCCCAATCCCGGTATGCGCACCACCTGCGACGGTCGGCCATCGCCACTTGGCTTGAGCCAACCGGCCTCGACCAGGGCGCGGGCGGCTTGGCGCGCGTCGAAGCCCGTGCACAGTTCGCGATTGAACGCTTCCTGCAGGACCATGTACTCGGTCACGCCCACCTCATCGAGACGGCGGAAACCGGCGCGATCACGCACCGGCGGTACCGGCTGCATAGAGCGCAGCGGCTCCAATCGACTTTCACCATGCGCCTCAAAGAAGGCACGCACACGCGCCAGGAGCGCATCGGTATCGGCGCTGCCTGCGCCGCCACGACGATGCATCCATGCCTGGAAACAAATGGCGACGCCCCGCGTTGCCTCACCCTTGGGCCAGCCGGTGAGGCGGTGGCGGCAGGCGCTGGCCATCTCCCCAGCAAAGGCGACAACGGCAAAGCGTTCAGCCACTCGGCGGACCTCCCCGGAGGCGTCATCGGGCACGTAGGTGGCCAGGAAGCGGTCGGAGGACTCGCGCAGCTTGGTGGTCAGCGTGGGGCTGTCCTGCTGGGTCAGGTATTCCATCCAAAGCGGCCAAGGTGCGCCGTAGGAGCGCGCTGCGGCGTCCTTGAGTACCGCCGACAGCGCGGCACCGTCTCCTGCGTCGTGCAGGCGCTCAAACACGCCGTGGCCACCCTCAACCTCGGCTGGCACGTCAGCCAGGCGCACCGCCTGGCCAGCGCGTGCCTGTTTGCCCACCTCGGCCATGTGCTGAGCCAAGCCGACCTCCCCTGCAGACAAGATCAGCACCCGCCACCGTGCCGCAGCACGTGCCTCACCGGCCCGGTTGGCACGGCTCTTGCCATTGCCGTTGGCCAGCAGGTAAGCGGCATCACCGGCTTGCTTAGGATCGATTTGGGCCAACTCGTCCAAAATCAGGGTGGCATCGTTGTGCAGCACGGCCACGCCTTCAAGCCCGTTGGCCGTGCTGCGCCACTCGCGGGCATAATCGGGGGGGCCGACCACGCTGGCGGCCACTCGCAGGGCAGTGCTTTTGCCGCTGCTGCTGCCGCCGACCAGGTGAAAGCCGCCGCCGGTTGCCCCGGTGAAGTGCAGTAGCGGGCCGGCGAACATTGCCGACACGGCCAGTACCAGGCGCGAGTTGTCCTGGCAACGCTTGGCCACTTCGCGTCGCCAGTCCTCCAGCGAACCCACGGCAGCGTAGTGATGCTGCAGCCCGCCGCTGTGCTGGTATACCAGCCGCTCCTCGCCGTTGCCGTAGCTTTCGCCGTTGGGCAGCACGTAGCGCCCGTCGTGCCAGCCCGGTACCGCCACATTGCGCGCGCGGGTGTCGATGCGCTCTTGAATGATGTAGGCCAACAGCCGCTGCATGGTGTTGCGGTGGGCAGACATTTCCACGCCGCCTGCAGCAAGCTGACGTAGGAACTCACGCGGATCACCCACCAGCATTTCAGCCGGCGCTGCCCACTGGTGAGGGTGCCCATCGGCATCGGTCCAAGTCAGCAGGCGTCCCCATTCCTCGCTCTGGCTGTTGCGAGTCTTGGCCTCTACTTTCAACGGCGAGCACACAAACATTGGCTCGGCCAGGTCGCCATCTTCGGTGACACCGACGTAATACACGCCTGTCTCGTTGAGCTGGTAGTGCGGCCGCGCACTGACGCTGCCGTCCGGAGCTGCTTTTGCGCCTTTGCCCTTTGTCGCCTTGCGCACAGCGGCTTGAATCGAGCCACGCACCGCGACCGTGCCCGCGTCTTTGGCGGCATCATTGAAATCTACTGAGGTAACGTTGTTCATGCACGAGGCTCCAGTGCCACGTCGGCGCATTGCGCCTTCGGAGGGGAGAGGGAAATCATCAGGAAGTGGTCTCATTGCTGGGGCGCGGCGGCATGGCCACCACACCGCCCACCGCATCGGCTGCGCGCTGTGCGTTGACCAGGCCGGGATTGATGCCCAAGCGAGCTGCGGTGGCGGCGTCGTCGTCGGCGCACACCACAATGACCGCTGAGGGGTACTTGGCCCGCAGCGCGCAGGCCACCGGCTCAAGGTTCCCGGCATCGAATGCGACGGCGGTGGGGTGGCCAGTGACCTCATGGATGGTGGCGGCAGTGGCGTACCCTTCGGCGACGCACACCACGTCGCTGACAGGCCGACCTACGGGGTAGTACAGGCCGCGTTTGCGGCCCCCGGCCAGAAAGCGCTTGCTCCCATCAACTGCAATGGTTTGCAGGCTCCACAGCCGCCCCTCAGCATCGCGCAAAGGCACCAGCAGCAACCCATCCAGCTGCCGCAGTCCATGCACGCCCACGCCCTTGGCTACGAGGTAGGGATGATCGGCAGGGGCCGCATCAGCGCGCAGCCAGCGCTCACGCGCCAGCTGGCGGGCAGCGCCCTGCCGCTGGGCGAGCTCGGCCTGCTGCTGTCGCTGCGCGCGCACTACAACCTCGCGCAGCTTGGCCCGCTCGGCCTCGCTCAATGCCTCGCCCCCACCGTCGCACCAAGACTCACTGTGGCCGGTCTTCCAGTTGCCGTAGGCACCGGCCATAGGTGGACCGGGGTGCAGCACATACCAACCGCTGCGCTGGCCGTTACTGTCGCCTTGGGCGCGCACGCGGCGCAGACGGCCATCGGGCGTCACCCTATCGAGCATCAGCCCGGCGGCGCGCAGCACCGCCAGGAAGCCATCAGGACGGTTCATCGTCGTCCCCCAGCTCGCTGCTGTGCCTGGCGTTGTCCACCACCGCCGCTAGGTCATCGTGCACATAGGCGACACCGGCGGCGACAGCCGCGAACGACACAACCGTGCGCTCATCGAGGCAGCTCAACAGCAGTGCAGCCGACCGTGCGCGTTCCAGACGGTTGAAGCTGTCCTCGCCGATCCAGTAGCCATGCGGCATGATCGGACCGTGGGGTGCAGCCGATGTGGCGGCGACTGCGTCCTGCTCGGCACGAACGTCAGCTAGCTGCAGGTCAATGCCCTGTTCAAAGCGCTCCTGCGACTGCGCGGGCGCAAACAGTCCCAGGCGCAGGTTTACCCGTGCAGCCACCGCGGCCAGTTCCTGGCAGTCGCGCTCAAGCGGCGACAACAGGCGTGCGCGTAGTCGGCGCTCCAATGGGTGCCCGCGCAAGGCCACATCCAGTTCGGCGCAGGTATCGGCCAAGCGGCGACATGCCTTGTGTTGCTGCCGCTCGATGCGGCGGGCGATTTCCACGATGTGGGCGGTGCGCTCGGCATCGAACCAAGCGTCGGTGATGGTGGCGCTGAGCATGCCATCGGCAACTCCCGATACGCCGGAGACGTTCACAGATTCGGGGTTCATGCAGCCACCTGAACACTTGCGGCCATGGCGAGCAGCTCCCGAACGGTAAGCTCCTCGAAAGCACCGGGGCGTTGTTCGAGCACGTCAGTCAGCGCCATCAGCGAGGAGACCGGAAGTTCGTAGATGCGCAACAGCTGCCGCGTAGCGCTGAACAGGTCGTGCATCACTTCGTCATCGTTGCCGATGAGGCAATTGAGGTGGGATCCGTTCATCGCGCGACCTCCGCTGCGACGGCCGCAATCGCGATCTGCACCTCGCCCAAGGTCAGCGACTCTGCGGGCTTGCCAGATGCCTGCAGGCAGGCGTCGAGCGCCAGCCAGCGGGGATGGTCCCAGTCCAGGGTGTCGGCAATCTCGCCGAAGTGGTGTGCAATACGAATGGCAAAGCGCGACGGCGCGGCCAGGGCGTCATGAGACATGGCAGGATCCTTGTGTAATGTTGGATCCGCCACCGCGCTTCTAAACGGGGTGGCGGACGGCACGCGGTTAGAAGACCGGCACAAGGACCGGCGGGCCTTTCGACCCCCGCGCACCGCCCGCCATTGAACTGGCAAACAATCGCCCGCGACGACACAGCAGGCAATAAAAAAGCGCCTAGCATCGGTCGATGGGCGCTGGTGCGCCTTGTGATTCGGGCTTCTAACCCCGGTCGCCGATTGTGCGGCGACGAGGCAATGCTGCGCCTGGCGAACCTGAGTTGTCAACTGCCGCGTCATTGCCTCGCCTTGCGGATGGCAGAACTCTGTTTTTCCGCTTTCTCACTAAGCGCCGACCGCTCCGCATACGTGCTGACCGGCAGATCAACGTCCCCTCGCGGACACGCACTGCGAGTGTGCGTGCGCACGATTTCGGTATAGGCGGAGAACGTGTGGCCGCACAGTGCATTGCGGCATTGCTGGACCGATTCGCGCAGAAGTTTGGAGTGCATGACGCTGGTACGGGTAACCGACGGGGTATCGCAATGCGGGCAACGCAGGAACGCTCTGGAACGGGTCATCGGGGTCCCTTAGCAGTCCGTGGTGTGGGTGCTGGCGACCTTGGCGACACTCCGCGACAGCGCGATGCGGCCGTGCTCTTCGGAGCGCTGCTGGGAGAAATTCAGTGCCAGGTTCGGCTGCGCAACAGCGGTGCGCAGATGCTCGGCCAGGAACTTCGCTTCTGCCGAGGTCAAGTTGAATTTCTGATCGGAAATGGTCAGGACGATCGTGTCTTTCATGGCTGCACTCGTGGGTGGGTGTTGGGAATTTGGTTGGCAATCCACGCGTCTACGTCCGACTCAAGCCAGACGGTCACGCGCGGGGAAAGGGGGATCGACTGGGGGAACCGGCCACGATCCATCAGCCAGTACAGGTGCGAGCGGGAGATGCCGGTGCGGCTGAGCACTTCCGGCTTACGTAGGAAGCGCTCCGCACGCGCGGGGGCCGGGTTCGAGCTTGTGGGCCGACCAGTTGCGGGGGAGGTTGGGTGGGTAGAACCAAGCATTCGGAAGGTCGCGGCGTTGACCTTTTTGTCAACCGCCGCCCTGTGTTGTGGGCTTGGTTAGAAGGCTAGAGGCAGTCGCCGCTTAACTCACGCGGCTAGCTTTGTATGAGAATTCTTACAATCTTTTGTAAAATTACACATGACGCACGCCACTTGACAGTCCAATCTTGCGACGACATTGCCAACTGATGTGAGCCGAATAGCGAGCGCTGCAGCCAGGCCGACCGGCTAGTTGCGCAAGGCAAATTGGCGCACCTGGCAACCTGCGATTGCAGGCCAAGGGCGAGATGCGCGGCAGGCGAACCATCGAATAGTGGCGGCTGGTCGCCAGCCGTCATTGGGACAGCTTGGCGGTTTCTTGAGCCAGCCCGCTGGCCCGAGAGAGGCTGTGCGGAAGAACCATGCCATCGGCACGCGGCATCGCTCCGCATGCGCCCAATGCGGGCCGATCACCCGCCGCTGTAACCAGCGTAACCAGCTGTAACCACTAGGTGGGGCGCGCGGAAGAGTATCGCAACCAACTGATTCTCAAGTCATTTCCCGACTCTGTAACCAGTGTTACCACTGTAACCAGAAAAAACAATGAGTCAGAAATAAAAAGAGGAAAAAGGGGGTCAGGGGGAGGTCCGCAGACCGTCCAGATAGTCCGCCCACGCCTGCATCATTTTTGCGCGCTCGACCAAGTGGGCCGTACGGTTGTACGCCCTTCCGTTTGGATCACGCACAGCGTGAGCCAGCTGGTGCTCGATGTAGTCCGGGCGGAAACCCAGCACTTCGTCCAGGACGGTGCGCGCCATTGCACGGAAGCCATGACCGGTCATGGTGTCCGAGTCATAGCCCAATCGCCGGAGCGCGCCGTTGACGGTGTTTTCGCTCATGGGGCGGCCCTTGCCTCGCATGCTGGGGAAGACGTGCGCGAGGCGGCCGGTCAGCGGCTGTAGTTCGCGGAACACCGCAACGGCCTGCGACGAGAGCGGGACAATATGTGGCTGCCCGGTCTTGGTTGCAGTGAAGCGCCATTCTGCGGACACAAGGTCAATGTCTGCCCAGAGAGCGTGCCGTAGTTCGCCAGGACGCACGAACACGAGCGGCGCCAAGCGGAGTGCTGCAGCTACGACGGGGGTCCCCTGGTATCCGTGGATAGCGCGGAGCAGGCCGCCAACATGCGCAGGATCGGTGACGCTGGCGAAGTGCTCGACCTCGACAGGGACGAGTGCGCCGCGCAGGTCTTCCGCTGGATTACGGACTGCACGGCCTGTAGCAATGGCGTAGCGAAAGACCTGGCTTGCCAGCATTCGTGCGCGATGTGCGGTCTCGTTTGCGCCGCGCGCTTCTATCTTTCGGATTGCATCCAGCAAGTCGCGAGCAGTCACACCATCGACAGGTATCCGTCCGATGTATGGGCCTAGATCCTTCGCAAGAATGCGGTTCTGGCGCTCAAGCGACGTAGCCGCCATCTTCTTCGCTCTCACGGCGATCAGCTCGGCAGCCACAGCCTCGAAGGTGTTTGCGGAACGCTCAAGCGTCGCTGCCCTTTGCGCTTTGCGCTGCTCGCCAGGATCAACACCATCAGCGAGCAATCTGCGCGCCGCTGCATGACGTTCGCGTGCGCTGGCCAAGCTGACATCGGGATACGTTCCCAGCGAAAGAGTATTGCGCTTGCCTGTCACGGGACGACGGTAGTCCCATCTCCACCATCGGCCACCATCAGGGCGAAGTAGCAAGTAAAGGCCACCACCATCGCGGAGCTTCTGCACAGTTGCCGTGGGCTTTGTCTTGCGGATTGCGGTATCAGTGAGCGACATGATGGCGGTAACGGGTGTAGGCGGTAGGTGGGTTACCGTCAAAGATACCGCCTGCAGACCTGGGATTGATGTGGATCACATAGGACGCAAGCGGATACAAAAAAGGCCGAAATCCTTGATTTGAAAGGAATATTCGGCCTTCTTAGGACGCTGTAGGACGTTCAAATGGTGCGCCCGGAGGGATTCGAACCCCCGACCAATGGCTTCGGAAGCCACTACTCTATCCGGCTGAGCTACGAGCGCGTTGTATCCTGCATCCCGCCGGGCCGCCTGATGGGGCCACGGACCGCCGAAGCGGCGCGGGAGGAGCATTCTATCCGTAAACGCCGCGCAGGTCTGCCCCCTGCATCGATGCACCGGGCGACGGCGCGCCCGGCCAGCCCAGGCGGTATCCTTTACCGATGGCTTACGAACGTTTTGAAGCGCCCGAAGCGGCGCCCCCGTCGCGCTGGCGGCACTACTGGAAGTTGATGCGCGCCGACCGCCCGATCGGCACCCTGCTGCTGCTCTGGCCCACCTGGTGGGCGCTGTGGCTGGCCTCCGGCGGGCTGCCCCCGCTGTGGACGCTGTTCGTGTTCACCGCCGGCGTCTGGCTGACCCGCTCGGCCGGCTGCGTGATCAACGATTACGCCGACCGCTGGCTGGACCCGCACGTCAAGCGCACCAAGGACCGCCCGCTGGCCAGCGGCGCCGTCTCCGGCCGCGAGGCGCTGGCTCTGTTCGCCGGGCTGATGATCGTCGCCTTCGCGCTGGTGTTGACCCTGAACTGGCTCACCATCGGCATGAGCTTCATCGGCGTGTTCCTGGCCGCCAGCTACCCCTACCTGAAGCGCTACACCCACCTGCCGCAGGTTTACCTGGGCATGGCCTTCGGCTGGGGCATCCCGATGGCCTTCGCCGCGGTGCAGGGCGAGGTGCCGGTGATCGGCTGGCTGCTGTACGGCGCCAACATCCTGTGGTCCACCGCGTATGACACCTGGTACGCCATGGTCGACCGCGATGACGACCTGAAAATGGGCTCGCACTCCACCGCGATCCTGTTCGGCGATCTGGACCTGGTCATCCAGGGCATCCTCTATGCGCTGTTCCTGGGCACGATGGCGCTGGTCGGCCTGCGCGCCGGGCTGGGGTTCTATTACGGCCTGGGCGTTGGGGTGGCCGCCGGGCTGATCGCCTACGAGTTCTGGATCGCCCGCAAGCGCGAGCGTGACCCGTGCTTCAAGGCCTTCCTGCACAACAACTGGGTCGGGGCGGCGCTGTTCGCTGGCATCGCGGTGTCGCTGGCACTGCGCTGAGCGGTCCACCCGACCAACGGTCGGGTGCTACCGGTAACGCGCACTACGACCATTAGGCGACTGACAGCGCCGTGGCCAGCGCCCAGAATCCCTCCCATCGAATGATCGGGGAGGATAGGGGCAATGAACACGTCGACGGTGGTGCAGGACGGCTGGATGGCGCGCGCGGCACTGCGCTCGGCCGCCTGGGCGGAAAAGTGGTTCCCTGATGCGTACGTGTTCGCGGTGCTCGGCGTGGTCATCGTCGCCGCCGCCGCGATGGGCTTCGGCGCCACCCCGCAGGCCACCGCCACGGCATTCGGCGAGGGCTTCTGGAGCCTGATCCCCTTCACCATGCAGATGGCCTTCGTGGTCATCGGCGGCTATGCCGTCGCCACCGCGCCGATCGTCGCGCGTTTCATCGATCTGCTGGCCCGCGTCCCCAAGACCGGCCGTGGCGCGGTGGTCTACGTCGGTCTGATCAGCATGCTCGCCTCGCTGCTCAGCTGGGGCTTTTCGCTGGTGTTCGGCGGCCTGCTGGTCCGCGCGCTGGCCCGCCGCGAAGCACTCCACATGGACTACCGCGCCGCCGGCGCCTCGGCGTATCTCGGCCTCGGCGCGGTCTGGGCGATGGGCCTGAGCTCCTCGGCCGCGCAGTTGCAGGCCAACCCGGCCAGCATGCCGCCCGGCCTGGTCGAGATCACCGGCGTGCTGCCCTTCACCGAAACCATCTTCCTGTGGCAGTCGATCGCGCTGACCGCCGCGCTGATCCTGGTCTCGCTGCTGATTGCCTGGCTGACCGCCCCCGGCGCCGCCTCCGCGCGCACCGCCAAGGACTTCGAAGGCGCCGCCCGCGCCGAAGCCGAGCCGCTGCCGCCGCGCACCCGCCCCGGCGAGTGGCTGGAGTACAGCCCGCTGCTCACCGTGCTGCTCTCGCTGCTCGCGTTCGGCTGGCTGTTCGGCGAGTTCGCCAGCAAGCCGGTGGTGACCGCCATCGCCAACCTCAACACCTACAACTTCCTGTTCATCTCGCTCGGCCTGCTGCTGCACTGGCGCCCGCGCAGCTTCCTCAACGCCGTGGCCAAGGCTGTCCCCAGCACCACCGGCGTGCTGATCCAGTTCCCGCTGTATGGCGGCATCGCGATGATCCTCACCCACGCCACCGGCAGTGGCGATGAGACCCTCGCCCATCGTCTCTCCACCCTGTTCGTGCATATCGCCACCACCGACACCTTCGCGCTGGTGATGGGCGTGTACTCGGCCGTGCTCGGCTTCTTCGTGCCCTCCGGTGGCGGCAAGTGGATCATCGAAGCGCCGTACGTGATGCAGGCGGCCAACGAACTGAAGGCCCATCTGGGGTGGGCAGTACAGGTCTACAACGCGGCCGAGGCGCTGCCGAACCTGATCAACCCGTTCTGGATGCTGCCGCTGCTGGGCGTGCTCGGCCTGAAGGCGCGCGACATCGTCGGCTTCACCTTCATCCAGCTGCTGGTGCACATCCCGCTGGTGCTCGGCCTGCTGTGGCTGCTCGGCATGACGCTGACCTACGTGCCGCCGGTGATGCCGTGATCGTCATCTGCGCGTCATCTGCAGACGTTGGCTCAGCGATGCCCTGTTCAGTCGCACGACGAGGCATTCTGTGGGAAGCGGAATAAGGGAATTCGAACCGTTCATATGCGGGTCAACGCTTACTGCGACATGGGGTTTGTAACTGCAGAAAAGGCTGGCGTGGGGACGTTGACGAATTCGTATGCAAACCCCCACACGTCGTTAACCTCGCGCTGCAGAGGATGGCCCGGACCGCGACATTCCGTTTGCGGCAACCGGAGAATCGAGATGGCTCAGCAGAACCAGCAGAACCCGAATCAGCGCGGTGAGCAGCAGGAAGGTGGTCGCGGCCAGCAGCAGCAACAGCAGCAGGAACAGCAGCAGCGCAACCAGAACCAGCAGCAGGGCGGCCAGCAGGACGAGGAAGAGTGAGCCCAGCTGGCTGTTGTGTGAACTGAAGCCCCGCTCCGGCGGGGCTTCGTTCGTCCGGGCCTGCTCAGGCCGAGCGCAGGTGCCAGCCCAGTGCTGCGTCTTCGACCACCGCACCCGGTACCACGTCATGCAGCACCACGCGGATTCCGCGCGCATTCGGCAGCACCTTCTGCTCGGGGAACCAGCGGCGGGTGGCATCGACCACGATCAACAGGCCTTCGTCATCGCCCAGTGGTGCGAAGTGCGGCGTGGGCTGTGACAGAGGCTCCAGCCCGAAGGCGTTCTGTGCGTTTGCCTGCACTTCACCGACGTGTTCAGCGGGCAGGCCGACCTCGCTGATGCAGGTCATCTCGCTGCCGTGGAACCCGCCTTCGCACTCGCCCGCAGGCAAGCGTCGCCGCGCGATCAACTCCAGGATCAGGCCGTCCGGCCCGGTGAAATAGATCGATTCGGAATCCCAGCGGCCATCGAAGGTGAAGTGGTCATGGCCTTTCAGATCGCGCTGCAGGGTGGCGCGTGCTTTGAGCCAGTCGGTGGCCGCCTCGAAGCGATTGGCGGGCACGTTGAACGCCAGATGCACACCGCCGACCGGGTTCGATCCTGCGGGTTGCAGCTGCAGGGTGCTCCAGCCGATGCGCACGGCCGAGCCCTCGACCGGCAGCTGAAGTTCATCGCGGAAGTACGCCACGGTGGCGGCGACATCGGACACAGGGAGATCGATCTGATGGATGCGCATGGTGCGGGAGGCCTCGCGTAGATACGTCGACATTCTGCCGCAGATGCGTGTGCCTCTGCGATGAACGCGATGAAGCACATGCCGATTGCATGCGCCCATCACCAGGCAATGCAGGCGCATTTGCTACAACGTTGTTCCAGACGCCGAGATGCATCACCGGCTCACCACACACCACTATCAGAGGAGTACTCCCGCGATGGGCATGCTGGTCGATGGAACATGGCAGGAAGGCACGGCGGGTGCCGCCGATGAGGACGGTCATTTCAAACGCGAGGAATCCACGTTCCGCGACTGGCTGAGCGCCGACGGCCGTGCTGGCCCGAATGGCGAGCCGGGCGTCAACGCGGCGCCTGGGCAGTTCCGCCTGTATGTGAGTCTCGCCTGCCCATGGGCCCACCGGACGTTGATCGTCCGTGCGCTGAAAGGCCTGCAGGATCTGGTGCCGGTCTCGGTGGTCAACTGGCACATGGGTGATCAGGGCTGGACGTTTGAGCCCGGCCCGCAGGTGACGCCGGAGCCTGAACGCGGTGCGCGCTATCTGCATGAACTGTACGCGGCCGCCAAGCCGGGAATGACCGGCAAGGTGACCGTGCCAGTGCTGTGGGATCGCGAGCGCGGGAGAATCGTCAGCAATGAATCAGCGGACATCATCCGCATGTTCAACACCGCCTATGACCAACTGGGTGCGAAGGCCGGTGACTTCTACCCGGTTGCGCTGCGTGCCGAGATCGATCAGGTGAACGAGCGTGTGTACGCGACCGTCAACAACGGTGTGTACAAAGCGGGCTTTGCGTCAACGCAGCAGGCGTACGAGGAGGCGGTTGGGCCGTTGTTCGAGACGCTCACCTGGTTGGACGAGCGCCTTCAGCAACGCGAGTGGCTGGTGGGCGATGCCATCACCGAAGCCGATATCCGTCTGTTCACTACGTTGATCCGCTTTGATCCGGTGTACTACGTGCACTTCAAGTGCAACGTGCGGCGCATTGCCGACTTCGCCGGCCTGCATGCGTTCGTGGCGCGGATGATGGCGATTCCCGAGGTGGCGGATACGGTGAATTTCCAGCACATCAAGCATCACTACTACCGAAGCCATCGGCATCTCAATCCGTCGGGGATCGTGCCGGTGGGTCCGGAGCGGGCCTACTGAGGCGGCGTTCCGGGAATCACTGAGCGTCGTCTCACCCACCACCACCCCGATCCAACTGCCGATACCCGATCGCCTCCGCCACATGCGCGGTCTCGATGTTCTGGGCATGCCCCAGATCCGCCAGCGTCCTCGCCACCCGCAGGATGCGATGCATCGAGCGCGCCGACAGCTGCAACCGTTCCACAGCATCCTCCAACAGCTGCTGATCCTCCCGCGACAACCGGCAATGCGCGCTCAGCTCGAACGGCAGTAGTTGGGCGTTGGCTTTCCCACTGCGCAGCAGCTGCACGTCGCGCGCGGCCACCACCCGGGCGCGAACACTCGCGCTGTCTTCGCCCAGCGGCGCGTCATCGCGCAGCTCGCGCGGGTCCAGCCGCGGCACTTCCACATGCAGGTCGATGCGGTCCATCAAGGGCCCGGAAACCCGCCCCCGGTAACGCTGGATGACCTCTTCGCTGCAGAGACAGCGGCCACTGCGATCCCCCGCCCAGCCGCAAGGGCAGGGGTTCATCCAGATGTTTTGTGAGGAATAGTGCTTGGGAAAAAAGATAAGGTGCGGCAAATTAGCTCTGCTCACCACGGTAGCTCACATTGCATGGCAACTAGAAAGAAGAAGAGTGTCGGCGAGGTCCAAACGGGCCCGGACGGACTTTGGATCACGGTAAGGGCGATCGGTCGGGCGCATGGAGTAGCGTCGATTGACTTCACATTTCTTCGGAGTTGGATCGGACCTCGCGGTCAAGCCGCATTTGTCGATGCAATTGTCAAGCTATCAAGGCGCTACGTCGCGGCCCAGAACACGTACTCGGTTCGCTGCGTCCTTCAGTTCTGGCAGGCCCTCGGTGCAAGAAGGGGGTGGTCGGCTCCAAGTCGTCGAATGAGTTCCGCTGCCTTGGTCGCGCAATTGTCTGATCTTCGGGGTGAGTTCTACGCGGCCAGAGCGGCGGTTGGAGTCGCGCTAACTACGATCACGAATCAGTGGACCAGCTTTGTTCGATTCATCCCCTGTCTTGTTCAGACCGGTGCAATCAACTTCGTCGAATCGAAATTGGCTGCCATCTCCGCTCCGCCTCGCGCGCTCATCATTGCGGATAGGGAGCATGCTGCAAACTCACCAGTGTGCCTGAACAACGCCCCAAAGACTTTGAATTCGGCACAGAACTCATACAACGACAATCTCTTCGAGTCGATCTCAATCGTTGATGGAAGTGCAGAGTACCTAGATCGCTATCAGGAAAAACTTGGGAAGGCAGTAAACACGATTCTCCGCTGCGCAGTGAAGGACTTCGAGGAGTTCGTGGCTCAACGAGAGAGAGGCTTGGCTGAAATTAGCCGTTTCGATGTAGGTTCACTACATGAGCTTAAGGCGCATCGCCGAGGCGGATTCTCCCGAGAGAACTGGGGGCACCTGCTGAATCAAGAGCGATATGAGAAGGGTCTCAGGATTGCCTTGGGGATATGCGTCTTTGATATGGGCGGGATTCCTAGGCAGCGACGCAAATTCGATGTGAAGTCGAGCAAGGCATCCATCTTAGATGGGTCTAGCAGAATCTGGGACTTCGTTTCTTCGTTCGGAAAGAACGAGCTCCTGCCATACCTTGGCATCATGAGTAGCAAGCAGGCGGCGGTCTGCATACTGATCCTACTCATTGAACACCCGATTCTTAACCCGGTGGCGTTGTACAGGGCCAGGATAGAAAGGGATCGTCATGGTGGAACCTACATCTCCTCCGATGGTCTTGTCGGAAAAGGGGGTATTCGCTTTAGCGTGGAGAAGCTGCGTGCGGGTGAGGAGAAGAGTGTGGAGCTTTCGCCTCTTGCCCAGCGAGTTCTTGTGAAGGTCTTCGAGTGGACCGAGCCCGTACGTACTCGGATGATCCAGGAAGGGAGAAGGAAGGATGCAAACCATCTTTGGATTGGCATCAGTAGCCTCGACTACCGTTTGAAAGCCTTCTCGGAGAAAGCGTTCCTGAATGCACTTGGTGCATCTGAAGCTTGGCGCAGTGTCAGGGGAGCCGGCATGGTCACCCGGGCAACGAACTTCGGGGAGCGCCATGCCGAGCTCGCTCCATGGAGAGAGAAGCTCACCTACAAGAATCTACGAATGAACTCCGGAGTGCTAAAGTTCCTTGAGGCAGATGGTGATCTTGTCGTAGCGGCGAGGATATTTGGCCACCGATCGGTCAAGACGACCTTGGGGCACTACGTCCCAAATGCCCTTCGCATCGCCTTGTTTGAGAGGCAGGTTAGGCGGCACCAGAACAGACTGATCGTTCAAGCATTTTCTGATCACGAGCGGCTTCTTGAAGTGTCGGATTTCTCGACGGTTGAGGACCTCCACCTGTTCCTCTCGGGTAGCGCGGACGAGGCTGCTGAAGCTCAGGTTCCCCGCCGTGTGTACAAGGCCGCTTCTCCTGGCGCGGGACTGATCCTCTGTAAGGATCCTGATGCGCTGGCGGTTGCAATGCTCTACCGGGATCGCTTGGAAAGCGCCAGTGCGACCTTCCTGGATCGACCTGATCTCCGGACCGGAGTTGCCCCGCGATTCTGGAGAGACTTTGTGGATACGCTGACTGCGCCATTGCCCCCGGCATTGATTGAGATCACTGATCTTGTCGAGTGTGCATTGGCTAGAAAGACTGTCATCATTTCTCGCATTCGGCTGCCGGAGATCCGGTGATGGCTCAACTTCCCTCGGAGGTCCTGTCCTTCTTCAGTCGGACCCAAACCGGTTTGAGCCCATTAGTGCGTCCGTGGTGGCTGAAATCCGCGGTCCACGAATCTGTATGGAGAGTTGAGACGGGAAAGAGAGATCTGCGCCAAGTCGGTGAGAAGAGTCGCGGTGGGCAGGTTCTGAGATGGGATCTACTGCTACCAACGGGACGATTGAGCACATCATCTCACGCAGTTATCTGTGAACAATGTAAGGCGTTGATCATCGCCGTAGCGAAGGTCCGTGGATCAACCCGGTCGCTCAGATCAGTTCACGGCGCACTGTTTCTCTTCGCAGAGTTCTTGGCCCTTAAGTACGAAGAGAAGTTCCTGCGTGACGGACTCCTAGTCGCTCATCTGGACGACGTAGAGGCATTCATGGAGTCCTATGCTGAGGCGGGGTCTTGCGGGACGGGGCGGTTCATTGAGCGGCTTAGCTCTTACCTTTCGGCTGAGATTCCGTTGGAACGGTTAGACGCGGATGAGGTTAGGAACCACTTTGGTTTGACGGAAACAAACCAGTTGAGTTTGGTCGCCATTGGCGCGGCTATATCGGTGGACTGTGGACCGCCCAGCCTTTCGTAGACACCCGCAGGCCATAATTCATGGCTACAGCAGAGGTGTTCATGAGCAGCAAGCGATACACGGATGAGTTCAGGGCCGAGGCGGTGAAGCAGGTGCTCGAGCG
>Ga0196899_1000456_pt1 | contig 21069 bp, 31 predicted proteins | sample VirMetDEL_Sep_01_FD_169095 | JGI IMG/M metagenome (GOLD analysis project Ga0196899, IMG submission 169095) | Aqueous microbial communities from the Delaware River and Bay under freshwater to marine salinity gradient to study organic matter... | ecosystem: Environmental > Aquatic > Marine >... | reverse complement strand
GTAACAATGGTTTGTGTACTGGTGTCAGTCAGATTTTTATTCTTGGTGTAAAGCATTAGTAGAGCCACATAACTGGAGTATTACCACGTGTATCCACATGGACAAAGGACTTAGCGATGCCTATGCCCGTGAAGCCAAGGGCTAAAGCCTGCTTAACTATGTCGTATCTTTGGGATGCACTGGTGGCTTTGATGTCTGCTGCAATGCCTTGGGCATGGGTCCCCGGAACTTCCTTGGCAGCTTCAATAGGATGTTCTATGGGGTGTCTATAACCACTCGTTATGACAAACGGGAACCCACACCCAGCACGTAAACGATCAAGCTTCTGTAGGAACTCCGGTTCCATCTTGTTTTCACCAGTGACTTGGCAGTTGAACTCATCTAATGTAAAGTACTTAAGACTCATCCACTACTTCTCCTTCGATAACGTCACTAGCGTCGCTTACGTCTACAGTACCAACACCAGTAATGTTGATCTGTATGGCGTTTCTACCACCGTCCTTCACTACTTCTCGCTCAAATGCACTTACTGGCAACATACGGTCCATAATTAGCTTCCAAGCAGAAGCCTGATTCTTATGGTCGTGGTCCAAAGCAGCATCAAAAATAGTCTCAAGGACCTTTTTAGACTTAGGTGAAGCTAACATACGAGCTTTGTACTCGTTGATAATCGCAGCGTCACCCTTGGGTCTACCCACTTTACCTTTGTTACCGGGTTTTAAAGCGGCTACTTCTGACTTCCGGGGTCTGCCACGACCTCTTTTTTTAACTTCGGAAAGTTCATCGGTCATAACACAAATTGTCCCTAATTACAACAATAGTATAACATAAGTCTTCACATAAGTCAAGCTATTTATGGCTTAGTAGTGGCAGTAGTAGTAACACGAGTGAAATCATGGGCTTACACGTGTTTAATTAAGGCTCTTTTTTCCTAGTTTTCACCTTTTTTGTGCTTGAGTGGCTACTACAATTATTAACACATGTCAACCCCCTCCCCCGGCCTAACATTGGCACGACTTTTGCATGTCCAAAGTTGGCACGAGTCTTGCTAGGGCGCAGAGTTGGCACGAGTATTGCATGGGGCAACCTGTGGATAACTTGTGGATAACTATTGGCACGACTCTTGCATGTCCAATGTTGGCACGTGTTTTGCTTGTGTTGCAACATTCGTGCCAGGTCCAGAGTTGGCATGGGTTTTGCATGGGGTGCAACATTCGTGCCAACACGAGGCGCGCCCAAGGTTGGCACGAGTCTTGCATGGTGTGCAACATGTGTGCCAGTGTGCATGTTGGCATGGGTTTTGCATGTGTGAGAACCTAGGTTGGACCCTATAGAGTCTCTAGCGCCAAGCACAACACAAGGCACAACACAAGTAACATCACGAGTTTATATAGTGGTGCATCACTGTAAAAAATAGTTACAATTAGGCTTGCAACGGTCGCCCAATCTGTTAGAGTTAGCACATCAATTAATTATATAGGACACCACAAGATGACAATTAGACTTTCTAAAGCTGGCAAGATGCCATGTAGATCATGGTCGCTACAGGCTCTCACGACTTGCCCCGGTAGCATAGGTGACAAAGGAACACTCGTGGATGCCTGCAAGGGATGCTACGCGACACAGGGTAACTATCGATTCCCCAATGTCAAACAGCCACGCGAATCTAATCAGAAGGACTGGAAACGTGACGCATGGGTTGATGATATGGTGGCTGAACTAGACAACGATAGATACTTTAGATGGTTTGACAGTGGGGACGTGTACAGTCTAAAACTAGCAGAGAAAATACTTGCGGTAATGAAGGCGACGCCATGGGTCAAGCACTGGCTACCGACGCGGATGTACAAGTTTGCCAAATTTCGCGCCGTGTTTTCTGAGATGGAATCCTTGCCCAATGTTGTCGTGCGTTATTCGTCCGACAGTGTAACAGGTGAGACGGTCAAGGGACGCAACACAAGCACGATTGTGTCCAGTTTAGACTCTGGCAATAGTAACCTCACGGTTTGCGAGTCTAGTACCAGAGAAGGCAAGTGCGGCCCCTGTCGTGCCTGTTGGAATCAAGACGTGTCCGTGATAGCATACCCAGCACACGGAAAGACAATGTTAAAATTAATCAATTTAAAAGAGGTGGCATAGCATGAAAATAATGAAAGCTTCGAGATTCTACGGCGTAGCAGAAAGCGGTTACATTCTAACGACTAAAAAGTGGCTAGTAGACGTACACATAGGCGACACTCTAAAGTTTTACTTCAGCGCCGCGAGAAGAGAACCGGAGTACGATTTAGGTGCCTATGCCTGTTTACATTTTGCATGGTTGCGTTTAGGATTGACAGAAAGAGAATAAAATATGAACGAATTGATAAAAGAGTATTTAGCACTGGTAGAGCGTACAGTTAAAACGAATGATATATTCGCATACCAGAAAATTGAGCAGATAGAAGCAGAGTACCCAGAGATTGTTGACGCTGTTTATCAATCGGCTGGTCCTTTGTCCTATGATTTCCACAACAATAGAGTGATTAAACAATGAAAACAGAAAACCTATACCTAGACAGTGCCTTTGGCGACTGGTTGCGCCAATGTCCTACAAACGTAGAACACAATTACAATGAGCTGAACGTAGACCTACACGGTACGCGAGTCTCTGTCTGTTTCAGTGTGCCAGATGAACAGGAGACAACACAATGAACCTATTTTACGTTGAGAAGGAGCCAGTAGCAGCAGCACAGGCCCTATGTGATAAACACGTGGTCAAAATGATCCTAGAGACTGCTCAAATGCTCAGTACTGCTCACAGGCTGTCAGAGACCCCACAAGCGCCTTTTGTGTACAAGGTGACCCACAAGAACCACCCAAGCACAAAATGGCTCAGATCGTCTCAAAATGCGTACAAGTGGGGCCTAGAGCACCTAGAGGCCCTGTTCGCAGAGTATACCTATCGATACCACAAGACCCACAAGACAGAAAGGGAGAAGTTGCAGTATTTAAAGGTGGTCCCTAGAGACCTGCCACAAGCGCCTTTTGTTGACCCACCGCAGTGCATGTACGACGATTGTCGAGGTGTTGACACTGTGGTAGCCTATCGGGCATACTACCGCACAAGGCGCAACGAAATAGACATGCGCTGGACCAATAGACCCATGCCTGCATGGTTACAACAAAAGGAGACAACACAATGAGCCAGTTACATCTAAGGATGCGATTTAAGGACCACGAGTACCACACAATACACGATGGGGACTTGATCCTGTTCAATCTGGAGGACTACCAGCCTTATGAGCCAGAGAATTGTTTACACGAAGCATATCTGTTCTGTGATATCATCATAGACGATAAACCTGTCGACCACTACGCTCTAACGGCGAGCCAGTACGACGCAATGACCGCAACCGTTGAAGAAGGGAGTTATTATGAATATTGAGAAAGACCATTGTGATTATTATCTAGAGGTTTACTACTGGGAACACACCCTAGTTGAGAAGGTAGTGACCAAGAAAGAGAAGGTTGTTCTGGCCTCAGTAGGCCTTTATCGGGACTATGAGCTAGAGTTTGAAGATCAGTTGAAAATCTTGACGGATCTTAGAGAAAACCTAATGTCGGCCTATATGAACTGGCCTGACGGTGAGGTAGCAGTAGAGTTAACCATAAAAGAGGAGTTTATAAACGCATGAACATATTCAAAAAGCTATGGCTCTTTGTGTGCCTAGAGACCAGAGGCCTACTCAGTGACCTAATATCGGGAAACCTGACGGAAAAAGAACAAGAAAACCTGTTCTGGGTCTTTGTCACCCTTTGGGGTCTAGTTATGGTTACCTTTTTTATCCTTCACGAATCAACAGGGGCGGTGTTTGACTTATGAAAGTAGAATTATTAGACGTTATGGGAAGTGATTTGACAGTAGTCAACGCTGCCAGAGTATCCTTTGCTATGGAGTCAGAGGAGTTCGGCAGCAGAGACAAGAAGCTGATTAGATACCTAGCAGCTCACGGTCACTGGACACCCTTTGCACACGTACAGGTGCAATTGCGTATCAAAGCGCCTGTGTTCGTCGCTAGGCAGCTTGTGAAGCATCAGGTGGGCCTAGTGTGGAACGAGGTCTCAAGACGCTATGTGGACTTTACACCAGAGTTTCACGCACCAGAGGCATGGCGTAAACGTGCGCCAGATAAGAAACAAGGTTCATCATTAGAAACATTTGAGGGAAAACAGGAGGAACGCTGGAACGAAAAGTACTGTGACCTATTAGAACGTGTGCGAACAACCTACGATAACATGGTTGCGGCTGGTGTATCACCGGAGCAGGCCCGTATGATCCTACCGCAGTCGATGATGACTGAGTGGTACTGGACTGGGTCTCTGGTAGCCTTTGCTCGTGTGGTGTCTCAGAGGATCTCAGAGGACGCGCAGTACGAGTGCAGAATAGTAGCAGAAAAGATTGACCAACTACTTGTAAACTACGAGCCAATCAGTTACAGTTGGTCTTGTTTAACTCAGAGGATATAATTATGGCAATAGGAACTAGAGTTTTCGTCCATGACACTGCATCAATCAGTATCAAGCGGTGTTTAGCAGACGAAAAAGTAGAACATTCTAGAGATAGCTGGGACATTACGATAACAGACGACAAGGGCGAAACTGTGGTAATGTACTGCTTCGGAGACAAGGCAGTACTCACAGCAGACCTGACAGGGGAGGGCGTATGTACAAACTAAAGAAAGCAGTGGCAGTTATACTTACGATACCAGTGTGGCTACCTGTGTTTACTTACATAGTAGTACAGTATTTAATTATTGATTGTCTTAAGACAGATAAAGACCTAGAGGAGTTATAACATGAGATGCAAAGCCTGTAATAAAATTTTGGAAGACCTGGAGCTAATCCGGAAGGACTCACGGGGCGACTACTACGACCTCTGCGGAGTATGCCTGAGCAGTGTGTACGCCTGTGAAATAGAAGACGATAACTTTTTTGAAAATATCAGGGGAACCCTATTGACACCGGAGGCAGATTATGATACCCTCTACTAAAGTAGTACTTAGGTTACTACTTAGGTAATAAACTAGAGAAGTAACAGTAGAAGTACTACATTAGTTTAACTTAAGTTTAGCGAAAGGAGGTGAAAAAAGTAGACACAAGCTGAAATAACGTGGTATACTATTAGCATGGCCAGTGAGAATCATTGGTCAAAACAAAAGCAAACAACGGAGATTATTCCCTATGGCAGCAACAGCAACAGTAATTGAAGGCATCGTAAACTTCAGCAACGTAACGCAGCACGACGTGTTCAACGGTCAATCAACGGGTGCTTACTCTATGACCATCACGATTGACGACGAAGACGCAGACTTCTTAGCCTCACAGGGTGTCAAGATTAAGGACTACCAAGGCAAAAAGCAGCGTAAGTTCAAGTCTAAGTACGAAGTCAAGCGTTTCACCGCAGACGGACAACCGTTTACAGGTGAGGTCCCTTATAACTCTAAGGTACGCCTCAAGTTCAAGATGGGTCAACCTCATCCTGTACACGGCATGGCTACTTACCTTGAGGCCGTGAAGGTCCTAGAGGAAGCAGAGATGACCGAAGGTGATTCTTCGGACTTCTAGGGGTGTCTAAATTCATTAGACATGAGGGGTGTCCGAAGTGTTTATCTTCGGATGCCCTAGCCATCTACGACGACGGTGGGGCGCATTGCTTCGCCGTCAGTTGTGACTACCATATCAACGGTAAAACAGGTATGACAATAGTAACAACACAGAAGACAACCACTACGAACCCGCTAAACATGGCTGGTGTAGTGTCCTCTATACCACAGCGTAGACTGTCTCAGGATACCTGTGGGCGCTTCGGTGTGACCGTGGAGTACTCGACAACAGGAGAGATCATTCGTCACCACTACCCGTACTACAAGGTAGACACAGGCGAGCTGAGTTCTTCTAAGGTGCGCGAGGTGAAAACCAAGAACTTCCACACTACCGGTGACGTAACCGGAGTTGGGTTCTTTGGTCAGAAACAGTGTAAAACAAACAAGTACATCACGATCACTGAGGGTGAGTTGGACGCAATGGCAGTCTACGAGATGTCAGGTAAGCAGTGGGACGTGGTTTCCCTGCGGTCAGGGGCGTCCAACGCAGCCAAGGAAGTCAAGGAACACCTAGAGTGGCTAGAGTCCTACGAGACCGTGGTCCTGTGTTTCGACAACGACAAAGCCGGTGACGCTGCGGTGGACCAAGTCAAAGACTTGTTCAGCCCTAGCAAGCTAAAGATTGTCAAGCTCCCTCTCAAGGACGCTAGTGACATGCTCATAGCCAACCGTGTCAAGGACTTCACGCAGTCATGGTGGAACTCTAAGACCTACAGGCCAGACGGTATCGTCGCAGGTCTAGACACGTGGGACAACCTCGTGGAAAAGAGGAAAGTCAAGTCCATCCCGTATCCGTGGGAAGGCTTGAATACCCTCACGAGAGGCCATAGGCCTTACGAACTTGTGACCATCACCAGTGGCTCAGGCATGGGTAAGTCTCAGTTCATCCGTGAGATTGAGTACGACTTGCTCAAGCGGTGCGAAGGCAACATCGGTGTCCTAGCGTTAGAAGAGGACGTGTCAAGGACTGCTCTGGGCATCATGTCCGTAGCAGCCAACCGGCCTCTACACTTGGAAGAGGACACACCCGTGACTGGCTTGAGACCCTTCTGGGAAGCCACTATGGGCACCGGGCGGTACTACCTGTTCGACCACTGGGGTTCTACTTCTGCTGACAACCTCTTGGCACGTGTGCGTTACATGGCGAAGGCTCTGGACTGCAAGTTTATAGTCCTAGACCATCTGTCCATCGTGGTGTCAAGTCAGGAGTCAGGTGACGAACGTAAGGCCATCGACGAGATAATGACGAAGCTCAGAACGCTCGTGGCTGAAACCGGAGTATGCCTGTTCCTAGTGTCACATTTAAAGAGAAGCAGTGGGCAGGCTCATGAGGACGGAGGCAAGATATCTTTGTCTGAACTCAGGGGTTCACAGGCTATAGCCCAGTTGTCGGACATTGTCATAGGCATGGAGCGAGACCAACAGCATGAAAACGAAGAGATTAGGAACACCACAACTGTACGTGTCCTCAAGAATCGTTACACTGGTGAAACTGGTCCTGCTTGCTGGCTGTCTTATGATAGGTCTACCGGCAGACTGAGTGAGGTCGCTAATCCACACGTAGGAGATGACTTTTGAGCAAGATAAAAGGTGACGAGATTGTTTTAAGAGCTACAAACAACGGGCACTACATTATAGAAGACGACTGTGGAACCACGGCACACGCTTCGTTAGAGAAGGCGGTGGGAAGTATCGCCAACTCAATAAACAACAAACGGTGGCGCAATGGTCAACGCCTAATTGAGTTTGATGTCTTTATAAGTGAGAAGGTAATGCCACCGCTAGAAACAACACCTGATACAGTAGAGGCTATATAGTGATTTACCTTGACCTAGAGGCCAACGGCTTGACTCCTGACACCATTTGGTGCGTAGTGACACGTGAGAATGGGACAAATGTAGTACATACCACCCCGGATACGCTGTCAGAGGCCCTCAGAGGCTCTCAGAGCGTCGTTGGGCATAACCTAATAGGATACGATATGCCTGTCCTAGAACGCCTCTGGGGCATCACAGTGGCTCCTGAGAGGGTCCTAGACACTTTGGTTTTATCACGTTTGTACGAGCCAAGTAAGTCAGGTGGACACTCTCTCAGAAACTGGGGAGAATGTTTAGGCTTCCCAAAAGGAGACCACACGGACTGGTCCCAGTTGTCACAGGAGATGATCGACTACTGCATCCGAGACGTTGAAGTAACAGAAGCAGTGCATCAGAATTTGATGCAAAACATGACTTGCTTTTCCCCTAATTGCATAGAATTAGAGCATAAAGTACAAGCCTCAGTTCAGCAGCAGGAGATAAACGGGTGGACCCTAGACCAGCCTCTGGCTAGGGACCTATGTGCAACATTTAAGGAGAGAATGAATGAAATCGAAGAAGAGTTACAGCAGAAGTTTCCCCCGATTGTCCACGAGCGTTGGTCAGAGAAAACGGGCAAGAAGCTTAAGGACAAGGTTGAAGTTTTTAACGTGGGTTCTCGGCAGCAAATTGCGAAGAGGCTTTCGAGCCTTGGGGTTCGCTTCGACAAAGTCACGGAGAAAGGCAACCCAATAGTCGATGAAGCAGTCCTAGAGACCATCGATCTTCCTGAAGCTAAAGTGGTCAGTGAGTACCTGATGCTACAAAAAAGATACGCGCAGGTGAACTCATGGCTAGAACACGTGAAGGAAGACGGCAGGGTCCACGGACGTGTCATTAGCAACGGTGCAGTCACAGGACGTATGACGCATCAGTCACCTAACATGGCTCAGGTTCCCGCAAGTCACAGCCCGTACGGACACGAGTGTCGTTCCTGCTGGACTGTGCCAGAAGGTAAGAAGTTAGTCGGCTTTGACGCTAGTGGTCTTGAGTTGCGTATGCTGGCTCATTACATGAAAGATGAGGACTACACCAATGAAATCATTAACGGAGATATCCACACTGCTAACCAACGACTTGCAGGACTTGAATCAAGAAATCAGGCTAAAACTTTTATTTATGCCCTCTTATACGGAGCAGGAGATGAGAAGCTTGGGTCTGTGGCTGGAGGAGGAAGAGAGGCTGGCAAACAGCTTAGAGAATCTTTCCTCAATAATCTCCCATCATTCGCAGCTCTTAAGGACAGAGTATCTGAAGCAGCTGGAAGAGGATACCTCATTGGACTTGACGGTAGAAAGCTCGGAGTCAGATCTGAACATTCCGCTTTGAACACGTTGTTGCAGGCAGCAGGGGCTATCGTAATGAAGAAAGCACTGGTGATTCTGGACGACTACGCGAAGCTATGGAAGTTAGACTACAAAATTATAGGGAATATACATGATGAAGTCCAGTCGGAAGTTGCAGAGAAAGACGCAGAGAAGTTCGGTTGGCTCGCAGTCGAGTGTCTCAAGGCGGCGGGTCTGGAGTTTAATCTCAGATGTCCGCTGGACGGAGAGTACAAAGTTGGAACAACATGGGCAGATACTCACTAAGGAGAAGTACGAATGATTTATGCAAAAGTAGACGGCAAGTACTATAAGGACAATCCCGAAAGGAAAAAATTTAGAAACAATAATCGCATGTGGGTAAATGGGAAGTACATCAGACAAGACCATCCTTTGCACAAGCCGGGACGCTACAAGAACTTTGAACAAGCAGCCTTCAGCAGCCTAGAGAAGTACGAAAGCAGTGTCGAGGGTCAAGTGTACGCCATTACCAACCCTAATTTCCCTGACTGGGTAAAGATAGGTATGGCTATTGACGCTGAGGACCGCTTAAACAACTACCAAACTTCTTCTCCTTTTAGAGATTATGTGTTACAATATAGGTATGACGTAAACGATCGTCGTCAGGCAGAATCACAGGCGCACACAGAGCTACAAAAGCTCTACGAACGCAGAGGAGAGTGGTTCAAATGCACACCGGAGCAGGCCAGAGTTGTCGTCTCCAGTACAGCGGAAGAATACAAATGAAAAACACGTACAACCTAGTGAGCGACATCTACAACCTAGTGTCTACTAAAGAGGTAGCAGAAGGAGTAGACATCGAGAGTTGCATCGAGCTGTTTGGTGAGAACGTGAAGGACCTTATGCGTAAGGAGTTCACAGAGGTCCGAGACGACTCACGTAAGCTGCGTATGTCTAACATTGGGCGCGATGAGCGTTTCCTATGGAATGTGTACAACGACGTGGACAAAGGGGAAGATTTGACTCCTAATACGTACGTCAAGTTCCTCTACGGTCATCTCATTGAAGAACTGCTACTGTTCCTCACAAGAGCTGCTGGTCACAAGGTGACAGATGAGCAGAAGAAGTGTGAGGTCAATGGCATCAAGGGGTCTATGGACTGTAGGATCGACGGGATTGTGACTGACGTTAAGTCCACTTCCACCTACGGGTTCAAGAAGTTCAAGGAAGGGACTCTGGCTTACGACGACCCCTTCGGGTACATAGGGCAGATCAAGGGCTACGCTCACTCAGAAGGTGAAACCAAGTTTGGCTGGCTGGCAATGGACAAACAGAATGGACACCTGACGTACCTCCTGTACGACTCAGAGGACACACAAGCTCCTGTGTACGACCTAATATCTTATGATATAGAAGAAAGGATTGAACGCATAAAAAAGCTAGTGGAGCAGGAGGAACCACCCGAAGTATGCTACAAGCCTATCGCAGATGGAAAAAGTGGAAACCAGAAACTCGCTATCGGATGCTCCTACTGCTCTTACAAAAAACAGTGCTGGCCTGCCGTAAGAGGGTTCGCATATTCATCAGGTCCACGCTATTTAGTAGAGGTATTCAATGAGCCGAAGGTCCAAGAAATCGAAGTTTCGTAGTGTCTTTGAGGAAGAGACTGCAAAGGTACTGGAGGGCTTCGAGTACGAGCCTTATATGGTCCCTTACACCATCCACCGTAACTACAAGCCAGACTTTGTACACATGGCTAGTGACACGCTGGTGGAGTGTAAGGGGTTCTTCAGGGAAGGGGACACTCAGAAGTACAAAGCAGTCAGGGACAGCCTAGAGAGCTACCAGAGACTTGTGTTTGTCCTCATGGGTCCAAACAAGAAAGTAAGAAAGGGTGCTAAGATGACAATGTCTGAATGGTGTGAGAAAGAGGGGTTCCCGTGGTACACATTAGATACGCTAGAGGAGTTGATAGAAGATGTCTCTAACAATGGAAGAAATTAAGGAACGTCTGCTACGGACATACGACCCTGAAGACTTTTTGGAAACACTGGAGATAACCTCTGAGGAGCTTCTGGACAGGTTCGAGGACAAACTGATAAACAGACTAGAGTACTTTGCCGAGGAGTTAGCATTTGAAGAGGAGGACGAAGATGAGTATTGACCTAGCGACACCCGAAGAATGGGACGCAGTTAGTAAACCAAAGCACTACAACCAAGGCGGTACAGAGGCCATTGATTATATTAAGCAGCAGCTAGGAGAAGGAATAATTGAGTACTGCGAAGGCAACGTGATAAAATATTTACACAGGTGGCGATACAAGAATGGCCTACAGGACTTACGGAAGGCTCAGTGGTACTTAAACAAGATGGTCAAAGAACAGGAGGCACTGGAATGAAAGTGATACAAGGGGCTTTCGGTGGAAACAAGCAGGACACAGACAGGATTAGCGTACCCGAAGTGTTTAAACTCATAATGGACAATGAAGACTTAGAGAACTACGATGACGCCTTTTGCATCATTAAGTCCGAAGAGTACATCATGGTTTCAACTAACATGGACACGTACGAACTAGCTTTCTTACTGGACCAGCTAAAACTATCGCTACTAACAGGAGGAGAATACGAATTATGATGGACGCATATCAACAGTACATACACAAGTCTAGGTACGCTCGGTACATACCAGAGGAACAACGACGGGAGACATGGGAAGAGACCGTGAACCGTTACTTGGACTTCTGGGTCTCAAAGGGTAAACTCACGGAGAAGGAAGCCCTAGACCTGTACATGCCTGTGCATGACTTAGGCGTGATGCCCAGCATGAGGGCGCTTATGACCGCCGGGGAAGCCTTGGACAGAGACAATGTAGCTGGGTTTAACTGCTCCTATCTACCTATCGACCACCCTAAAGCCTTCGACGAAATGATGTACATCCTCATGTGTGGAACTGGGGTTGGCTTCAGTGTCGAACGTCAGTACATCACTAAGCTACCTGAAGTAGCAGAGGAGTTCCATGATACAGATACCGTTATACACGTCGCTGACAGCAAAATTGGATGGGCTAAGGCATACCGAGAACTTATCGCAATGCTCTTTAGCGGTCAAGTTCCAAAGTGGGACGTGTCTGGAGTTAGAGCTGCGGGGGCAGCCCTTAAGACTTTCGGAGGTCGAGCGTCTGGTCCAGAACCTCTTGTTGATCTGTTTCAATTCACGGTTGATATTTTCAGAGCCGCTAGAGGTCGAAGACTTAGCTCCATTGAGTGCCACGATTTATGCTGTAAAATTGCACAGATCGTCGTTGTCGGAGGAGTTAGAAGAAGTGCTCTCATCAGTCTTAGTAACCTCACTGACGATAGGATACGTCGAAGCAAGTCAGGACAGTGGTGGGTAGATAATCCTCAGCGTGGCTTGGCTAACAACTCCGCCTGCTACACAGAGAAGCCTGACTTTGAAGCCTTCTTGAACGAGTGGAAGTCTCTGTACGAGTCACGCTCAGGAGAACGAGGTGTCTTTAGTCGTGTCGCTAGTCAGCGTCAGGCTGAAAAGAATGGACGTAGGGACGCTACTTTTGACTTCGGGACTAACCCATGCTCAGAGATTATCCTGAGACCTTACCAGTTCTGTAACTTGTCGGAAGTAGTGGTTCGGGCCAATGACACCTTGGAAAGCCTGCGGCTAAAGGTACGCTCTGCGGCTATCTTAGGTACACTACAGGCAACCCTGACTGACTTCAGGTACTTGCGTAAGATCTGGAAGGACAACACAGAAGAAGAAGCGTTACTAGGGGTGTCACTAACCGGCATCATGGACCATCCAGTTATGTCAGGGAGGAAGAATCGTGCAGATCTACAGTACTGGCTCACGCAGCTTAAAGAGGAAGCTATTGAAACTAACCGTGTTTGGGCTGAACGCCTTGGCATCAATGTTAGCACTGCCATTACTGCTGTTAAGCCTTCCGGTACTGTATCTCAGTTGGTTGACAGCGCGTCTGGCATCCACCCTAGATATTCTGAGCAATACATTAGACGAGTAAGAGCAGACGCACGAGACCCCTTGTGTGGTGTCCTAGAGGCCGCAGGAGTCCCTGTGGAACTAGACGTGACTTCTTCTACTACTAAGGTCTTCTCGTTCCCCATTAAGTCTCCTAAGAAGGCTGTGGTGGCTACGGACATGGGTGCTATGGAGCAGCTAGAGTTATGGGAGATGTATCAGGACTACTGGTGTGAACACAAGCCGTCCATGACTTGCTACTACAGGGACGATGAGTTCCTAGAGGTGGGGCAGTGGTTGTACAACAAGTTCGACAAGGTTAGTGGCATCAGCTTTCTACCTTACTCAGAACATACGTACCAGCAGGCACCCTATGAGCCAGTGGACCTAGAGACGTACCAGAGTCTAGTCAAAGATTTTCCCAAGGCTATCGACTGGAACATCTCAGAGGCTTCTGACATGACCGAAGGGTCGCAGCAGTTGGCCTGTGTTGGCAACAGTTGCGAGATTTAGAGTGAACTGGGGGTCTTAAGTGACCCCCCTATCTTTCTCTGGACGCTCCCGCAGCTAAAGTCCCAGCAGCAGCTACATTTTTAAAATCAGACGGACGTAAGTTAGGCTGGGGTTGTTTCTGTACCCCTACTGCTGCCTGCTCTAACATTCCTTTTGGCAGTGCGCTTACAGGCTCTGCTCCCATTTCTTGCAACTCTCGTTGAAAAGTTTCTTTAGAAGGGCTTGGTTTTGACGCAGGTGCTCTACCAGCAGTAGCAAACAGATTGTAACCGTTAGGAGAAGCGATTGACAAAACTCTTGAGTCACCCGGAACAGTTTGTCCAAAAAGGTCGTTCTCGTCGTTAATAAAGTGGGCAAAATCTCCCTTTTTGTTCATCATGTACTGATCGTTTACCCCGCCTAAGCCTTTTGCAGAAGACAAATGAGAGCCTTGGAAGTAAGCGGTTCCGTCACGGACATCAACTGTCTCTGAAACCTGCTGTATTCTAGCCTTCATTCCGTCGTATATTTCTTGTTGAGGCTTCCTTAGCTTTACTCCGTCCTGCTCCATCTTCTTATACTTGTAGTACATATCAATTGTTTCTTTACTTGATCTTCCTTTTGTACCGTACTTTTTAGGTTGAAGCAGTTTGTGTAAGTACTGTTCGTATCGGTTCGCTTCTTTTCCGGTAGATAGGTTGTACAGCTTGTCGTCTGGAAGCTTAGTCATAGCCACAGCTTCTCTTAGCTCTTGGTCTGAGAAATCTTTTTTTTCTGGAAAATACTTTTGTAAGCTGTTTCTAGCGTGAAAAACCCTAGTCGCTTCTTTACTAGGACCTCTTAAACTTTCTTTAGATATGTCAGAAAAAGCAGTAGGGTTTCTAATAACGACTTCTACTTGTTCGTTAGGCCCTATGCCCTGAGCTTTTCTAATTCTTTCTTCAATAACAGCTAAATTGTTTTTGTCAAGAGATATGTTTCTTTTTATTAAAGGATCAGATAAAGATGCTGCTTTAGAAAGAGTTTCAGGACTTAAGGGACCTTTTCCTAAAGCCTGTACGTTTTCAAAAGACTTAATAACTCCCTGAGTTTGTTCCCCTCTTCCTGTTTTTAGCAACTGCGTTTGGTCTAGCTGTCCTTCCAAAAAAGAAAGGTCTTTATTAAAGTTTCCTAAAAATTCAGTTTCTTCTTTAGTTCTATCCTGTGGTTTTTTACTTCTGATAGCTTCGGCCTTGCTTCTTCTTTCAGGCGTTATTCTAGAGGCTTCTCTTCTTACAGACATGGGAACACCCTCTCTACGAGAAGCTGCTGCTTTGGGACTTAAGGTGTCGTACAAAGCAGTAGGCGCGGTTCTTGCTATAGAAGCAAACTGACCTAACACCCCAGAGCCGTAAAAAGATGGTTGTCTGTTAGGAGCCTCTAAAGACAAGTCACGCAGCATACCGCCTTTTGCTACTTTTGCAGCGGGGACTGCTGAAAGATCAGCACCGTACCCTATGCGTTTCATCATCTGAGGGTTTTCTTCCATGTACTGCATAGCAACTTGGGCAGCTTCCGTGTCTTTAATTCCCTCAGCTATTTGACTCAAGCCTTTCTTAATAAACTCAGGAGTAATAGCGGATACTGCTTCTCCTGCAACAAAAAAAGGAACGTCTGTAAGCAAACCTACGGCGTTAGCACCTCCTTGAAGCATCTGGTCCCCAGTTCCAATTTCTCCGGACCTGTACCGCTGGGTTTGTTCCATAAAGTCGTCAACACGCTTACCCGGAAGTTCAGCAATAGAGTCCATAAAGGAAACAGCGGAAGAGTTGGGACCTAAAACACTACTAAACATGTTAGCCATTTTCTTCTTCCTCTTGTCTTGCTTCGTTCATTAAGTAAACAATGTAGGCTCTGTCGGCCTTCAGTTCTGACACTAAATTTTTGTCGCTTTTGTAAGCTTTTATTGCTTTGTCTGTTCCTGAAAGCATTTTAGAATAAAAACGAAGTCTAGTTGTTTTGTCGGCAGCTTTTAACATAGTATAAATACCTACTCCAGCCCCAGCCCCTAAAACTGCCCCAGTCCCCATACCAACACCTGCTACTGCACCTGCTGCTGCTGCTCCTGCTGTTTTTACTGTAGCGTACAGAGCTAACGGAGTAGAGGGTAAGTTAGCAACACTAGAAATTCTTTGGAAAGCCCTTGATATCCTATTGTTTCCTTCTCCGTACATTTTGTTACGTAAGACTGAACGAGCAGACAAAAGATTGTGCATACGGTCGAGCGAGTTATGGACAACGTCTCCTTCCGTAATGTCTTTAAGTTTGTCGTTCATTACGTTTCTTATGAATCTTCCTGCTGCCCCTTTTGCTGTTTCTACAGTAGGGTCTAAAACGTCTCCTTTTCTTGGACCAGCGTTTACAAAACTGTCAAACTCTCTTCTAGCAGCTAAAAGACCTAAAGCATTAGGCTCTTCTTTATTTATTGTTTTTAACGCAATGTTAGCGTATTCATTAGCTTTCTTTTGGGCTTCTCGTGATAATGCAACATAATCTTTAGATTCTTTAAGGCCAGCAAAAGCTTCTTGCATAGACTCTACAATTTCTTGCCTGTCGTACGTAGGATTTCCTGATTTATTAATAAAAGCAATTAACTCGTTGTTAGCTTTTTTTACTTCGTCAGACACTACAGTGTGTGCGCGAGCATAGTGCGTATTAGGATCTAAACCATCAACAGTCTCTAACGTCCTACGCATTATTTGTTCTCTTTCGGTAGGAACGTAGACTGTTCTATCAAGCGGTCCTCCTACAGACCTAAACTCTCCTCCATAGCCAGATTCTCCAACAACTACAGGGTCCATTAATTTATTAATTCCTGCTTGTTTTTCTTCAGCTATTGCAGTGTTGTACTTTAGTTTTGCTTTAGCTGCTGGCCCAGCCATGTCTATCTTAGAAGCAGGAGCGAGTACTGCCCCAATGTCTACATAAGTTTCCATTGTTTCTGCAAAACTAGGAAACTTCTCGGAAAAATCAGACCAAGCTTCAAAACCTGCGCCTAAAGCCTGTCCTGCTTGTTTCATTCCCGGCATGTCTTTTACTTTAGACCATCCTTCTTCAAAACCCTCGCGCACAGAGTCTGAAATAAGGATGCTGACTCCTCCTGCTAAAAGCTCTCCTCCTGTTCTAAAAGCCTGAGAAAAAGCTACTGGAGCGTATGCACTAATTCCGGGTCTATAGTCAGGGCCTCCTATTTTTTCTGCTCTTTCAGGAACTTGACGTAGCCCTTCAGAAAGAACTTCCATAGGAGAAAACTCAGAAGCTCTTTGGGACACTTGCTCTAAATAAGGAGTTTCAGGGGGAGTATAACCTTCTGGATATAAAATAGCAGCTTCTTCGGCAAGCTCTTCAGCAGTTGCTTGATCTCCAGCAGCAAGGGCTTTTTGAACTGCATTTTTGTACTGTTCTTTAGTGTACTGCATAGTTACCTCTTACTGAGAATCGAGAAAGCTTTGTGCAGCAGAAGAACGAACAGGAGCAGGTCCTTCGTCAACATAAAAGTCTTCAGGAAACCACGATAAAGCTGCTTCTCCGTCTTTTCCTAAACTTTTTGCTACCCTACTTCTTGTTTGTTTGTACCTATTAATTTTGTTTTGAGCACCTTGTTTTAGTTCTTTTAACAGTCTTTTCAAAGTTTCAGCCGAAACCGTTATTTTTCCTGCTACAACTGCTTGAGCGTACTCTCTATCCGCATCGGATAAACCAGTTCCAGCACCTAAATTAACAATGTACTCAGCAACCCGTTGTCCTGCATTAGCCACATATGCTTCAGTATCTACTATTGAAGCTGGATCTACGAGATAATCTCCTGATAACCCCAGAGCTTCTGCGTACCTAGCAATGTTTAATTTAATTTCTGCACCTGCCCCAGTAAACATATTATCTATTGTCGGTAAACTTCTGTTTATAGTGCTAAGAGCAGCGGCAGATTTGCCTGCGTTTTCTGCTAACTCAGCAAAAGACTTAGCTCCTACTTTAGCTAACTCATCTCCCATACCTGCGGTTATGTTTTGTATTTTTTGTACCTGTGGCGGAGCAGGTTGTAGTTCTAACTGAGATGCTTCAGTCCATCTGTCAGTGTCTCTGTCCCAAACAAGGCCTGTTTCATTAACACGATAATCTACTATTTTTCCGTTTTGTAAGAAAAACTCCATTTTTCCTTTTTGTCCAGTTACGTACTCGTTAAAAACACTGTCTGGAGCTTTAGCTAAGTCTAACTCCGTAAACAACTTATCTGGTATTCCTGCTGCTCTAGCCATTTGTTTTCTAACCAAAGGATTTTGGGTAGGCATTTTTTCTACTTCGTTTTTACGAATTTCAGTAGCTACTGTACGTAATTCTTCAGGGTCTGTTATTTGTTGTATACGGTTTGCTAAGTCATTTTGACCCAGTTTTAAAGCAGCATTTGACAAATTAACTTTACGTTGTACAAACTTATTTTGAGTTTCTCGTTCTCTTAAAAGTTCTTTTTGTCTACCAGCAATTTCAATTGCTTGGACTGCGTCACCTTCTTCTTTAAAATACTGAGACAAAGCACCAAGACCTTCAGGTGTCTGAAGATCAGCCCCTGAAAGAACACCTTGAAGCCTTGCTTTTTCTCTAGCAGTAACAGCAGCCTGTGCAAGTTGTTGGGATTCTTTCTGGTAGCCAGCAGCAGCTAACCTTTGAGCAACACTAGCTAAAGCAACAGGGTCCTTAGAAGCCATTGCTTGCTGCCCTTGCTGCATCAACTGGTTAAACTCTTGCTTCTTTCTCTGGTCCCTCATCTGACCCGGAATACCACCAATAGCCTGACCTAAGTCAAACATCCCTTGTTGATAAGAAGGTCTACCTAAGTTAGCTAAGAACTGTTCTGAAAATTTAGCCATTATATGTTTTCCTTATTAACTAAACAAACCACCGAGAGCTGAACTAACAAGGCCAGACCCTAAGTTTCCTACTAAATTACCTTGGGCTATGCCTGACTGAAGCAATGCCGAAAGACCTGAAGCGTAAGTTTCACCGTATGCTCCTGCTTGCTCCGACAATGCTTGTCTCTGGCGTTCTGCTGCGGTCATTCCGGGTTGTAACGCATTGAGCAACTGAGCTTGTGGCACGTAGCCAGCTGCCATCATTCCTTGCATATTTCGCAGGTCCATCGATTGTAGTTCTCTAGGAGTCATTCTAGCTTGTGTACCCATGCCAAACATTCCAGAAGTTAAGCCCTGTAAACCAGCGGCTCTTTGTAGTGCTTGCTGTTGTTCAGCGCCTGACTGCTGCATAGCCATGAGGGACGCTTGGTTCAGAGCCTCTGATTGAGCCTTAGCCATTGCTAATTGCTCAGGAGTACCTCCAAACTGTGCCGTACGTACGCCTGTGCGTCCCTGAGCAGCCATGCGCTGTTCTAAAGCTAAACGCTGACGTTCTTCTTCAGGGGACTGTAAGGCCCTAAGTTGTCCGTATACTTGCTCTTCCCTAGCGCCTCTGTCCATAGCTCCAGCGTCTAAAGCTGCTTGCTGTGCTTGTGTCATTAAAGCACCTACACCCCCGTAAGCTTGATTAGCTAGTTCTTCGTACCGAGGGTCATAAGGGGCGGTAGCTTGTTGAGCTAACTGGCTTGCACCACCAAACAAAGATTGTTGGTATGCTTGTTCTTCAGGAGAAGTAGTTATATCGTACGACATCTGACCCGTCACTGGGTCCCTTGACATGCCGAACTGACCACCAGTAGCAGAAGTCACAGTGTACGGCTGGAACTCCAGCATACCTGAGAGTTCTTGAGCTAGTCCCGGACTTATTAAGTTACCTGCTGTGTCATACTTACCAGCCATTTGTTCAAAACCAAACTGCCCTATGTTTCCAAGTCTATCATAGGCTTCTTTAGTTAGGTAACCGCCAGCAGCGCCACCTAATAAATTACCTAGTATGCCTAGCCCGTCGAAACCTTGGGCGTTTGGGTCAGTGTTTGGGTCACTCATTAGTAAGTCCCTCCGTTAATTGTTCCTGTCGCTAAAGTACCCGTAAAGGTCAACGCAGGTATTGTGACAGTCCCTGTAAACGTGGGTCCAGCCGTGTCTGCTTTTGTGGCTATTGCCGTTGCAATGTTGTCGAACTCAGTTTCAAACTCAGTCCCCCTAACAATTTTATTAGTGTCGCCACTAGATAAAATATCTTTGGCGGCAAAGTCAGTCAGTTTAGTATAATTACTCATATTGTTTTACCCACCAGTGCAAGTACGTTTATTTCCTGTAAAGAGAGTTCTTCTCCGTTAATGTCGGCTTCCATACCAATACTCAAAGTTCCGCCGCTACCGTTAGTGTTAATAGCTTCTTTAGAAGTCAGAATACCGTCTGAAAACTGACCTATGGCGTACTCATCTACTCCGAACTCAGCCTTTGCTTCGTCCTTTAAAGTAAGGAACTCTACGTTGTAAGAAGACCCAAAGTCATAGTCCCACTTAAGGAAAATGTTTAAACCACTACCGCCTACTATCGTCGGTCTAAGCTTCTTCAAGAACTTAAGTTTAGAAGGGTCTCCAAAAGACAACTCAGGACTAAAGTACTTGAAGCCGTAGGAGCCACCGTTGTCTTGAAAACCTGAGTATTGCCCTATGCCTAATGAACTACCGATGAGCAAAGTGCCGTCACTTTTTCGTTCGTAACACGTAAAGCTAGTTCCGGGCCAGCGTGTCACCCTGTACGACCCATTCTCTAGCGTCCCTCTTACGTCAAAACAATAGGTAATGTTCTGGTTTACGAAAGTAAGCAAGTAGAAGTTTTCCTCTGGGTGATACACAGACTTGTAGACTTCGTTAGCTTCCCTGAGTACCTGAATGATGTCCGTAGTAATTGTACCAGATAAACTGCTTAGTGGCATGGACTTTTCTTGAATTGTTCTTCCGAAGCTCTTTAGGCCTGTATGAGACAAAAAGATTACGTCTACACCTGTATGTTGTATAGTGTCTCTGCCTACGCAGCCTACACCTACTACTGTGTCCGATAAAGCCATAGTAGCAGGAGCGTCAGCACCGTCATAAACTACGATACTGCGTTGTCCAAAGATAATTAATTTATTATTATGAGCAGCTAGTGCTACAACTTCGTCGTGACCGTCGGGCCATACTTTAGACAAGTTAATGGAACCAGAGGTCCCACCTAGCCAGTCATGACCAATCAAAAGATCAGACCAATAAACAGTTGATTTATCCGTAGCAAAGTCAGCAGTCCAGAGTCTACCGTAAGCTGCTAGGACTTCATTCCCGTACATACTAGAGGTGACACCGGCTGCACCTGTGACTGTGCTTAGTTGCAACACGTCCTCGTTAGTACCGCCGGGGTCTATCGTGGGTATGCTGTTGTAAATAAGAGGCTCGTAACCACGTTGGAAAAAGTAGATGCTGTCGTTAAAGTTGACCATCTTCCAATCATCAGCAGTAATTGTGTAACTGCCGGGGGTCTCATCGACTAACGTGGTTGTACCGCTGAAAATCTTGTTGTTGCCTACTGAGAAAATCTCGGTGTTACCTGCGTCGTCCCTGAACTCTTTGATAGAACTTAAGAAGTCACTGCCTAACGCCGTCTTATCAGTTGTGATGACCAAGTGACCCTTACGTGCAGCAATACGCCCCCTTTTGTCGATAACAGCGTTGTCTGCTGTTTCAGCAAAGGAAGGGTCCTGAGCTAACGGTGCGTCCTCAGTGTTAATGCCTTGGAACGCAGGTGCTACAAGATTAATACTTTTGAGTTCTTGTGCCATATAAGTACCTTAAGGCGTGTAGAAGATAGT
>Ga0196899_1000454_pt1 | contig 21295 bp, 46 predicted proteins | sample VirMetDEL_Sep_01_FD_169095 | JGI IMG/M metagenome (GOLD analysis project Ga0196899, IMG submission 169095) | Aqueous microbial communities from the Delaware River and Bay under freshwater to marine salinity gradient to study organic matter... | ecosystem: Environmental > Aquatic > Marine >... | reverse complement strand
ATGGGTGTAATTACGTATCACAATGGAGATAACAATGGCAATTAAACTAGGCAAATATGACTTACCACGTGACTATCGTACAATTGAGCTACATGATCAAACTGTAGAAGTGCGAGTTTATGCAACTAGTACGAAAAGCAAGGTGCGTCCTAAAATGACCAAATCAAGTCGAACCTTTAAACGAGCGGCCATGAGCATGGGCGAGAAACGTCGTGAGGGATTCTGTAAATGATAATCAATAACTGCAAAATGGAGACTAATATGACAATAACACCAACCATACCCTTCCTTTCAGAATACACCAAGCACGTAGGCAAGCGCGTGTTCGTGTATTGGAACCTGCACAAGAATTGCTGGAGTGTAAGGCACAAGGGCAAAGTGCTGTTCCACGCTGCCAATTTGATGCTCTCTGATTGCACGCTGAAAGTGAGCGAAAAGGGTAGGCAAAGGGTGCTTAGGGAAGGCAAGAAGTATGTACATGCTGGCGTAGAAGGCTGCCTTAGTGTAGATGCTAACCCTCAAGGTAATGGAGTGAGGGTAATTGGATACAATCCACGAAAAGGTGGCACGTTTTTTGAATACGATAGTGGTATGCCGATTTTAGAGGCCCAAACAATAATAATGCAGCCAATCAGAAAGGTGATAGCAATATGAAGACTTATGAGATAACCAAAACCTTCAACTTAACCACGCGCATTGGGCTAGATGCCTTGAACCGCTTTGAAGCTGAACTGAGCGCGGGTGAGATTGACTTTGAAAGGCTGCTCGAGCTAGTTAAATGCGGGGAAGCTGAAATATTGGAGATTGATAGCAGTGTTAATGGCGTGGGGGACTGGTAAAATGAGAACTGTATGCATAGATACCTTTATTGCTGGCGCTGGGCATTCACGAGTGTTTGGTAGTCTTGAGGAACTGGAAGCGGCTGGCTACGATGATGCCAGTAAAGACGACAAGGTGGCTTTTCTCAGTGAGAGCGGCAAGGTAGGGCTAGTGTATCACGGCGTGAAAAGCAAAGCATGGAGTACAGCAGGATAATGGAACACATTTTACTTTATTTAATACTACTATTTGTAGTCTTTCCAATATTAAGCAACTATGGAGACTAATATGAAATTAGAATTAGCAGATTGGCTGGAATTTGAATTAGAATCATACAAGAATAGAGTGTCGCTTGAATTTGCTTACGACACATTTGATTACTACGCAGGCACAAACACTGAATACAGATATATCGACTTAGATAAGAAACAAATCCAAGAACTAATAACATACCTACAAGAATGCGTGAATAAATTAGGAGATTAACAATGTCAAACGTAATCAGCATGAGCAAACACAAAACAAGCCTATTCCTTCGCGATCTACGCGAAAAGGCAGGCAATACCATCTTCAGCGTTGAATTTTACAAGAAAGACGGCACCTTTCGCAAACTCAAAGGCCGCTTTGGAGTAGGGAAAGGCGTGACTGGGGGAGGACTTGCATTCGATCCACTAGAGCGCGGCATGCTACCAATTTACGACATGGAAAAGCAAGGCTTCAGGATGGTAACGGTGGATAACATCGAACGCCTAAAAATCCGCGGAAAAACATACGAGTTTGGAGATTACTAACATGATATGCCCAACATTGATAATGCAATACTTAGAAACCCTAAAAGAAAGCTTGCCATGCCTTCTTGACAGGGAAGATATACCTGAAACCCACAGATCATACCGATTAGGGCAAAGAACTATTATTGACACTTTACTGAAGGAAATAGCAGACTACAACTAGGCACACTTATCCTTAAACCCCCCAACGAGTAAACTACTTTTGGTAGGGTAAGGCGTGGTAGCGACCATAAAGAGCTACCATCTCTTAACTATCTCGCAAGTCAATTATACAAAATGCCAAAATCTTGTCAAGCACTTTTTTCACAAATAAACCCCTTATAATACCCCAAGAATGTCAAGGAGTTACCATGAAGCCAGCGACCGTCAAAGCGATTTATGACAACGGAGGAGAAACCAGTGACAGGTTCACAGTCATTCTACACGATACCGACGGAGTTAGCGGCGTACATGAGGCGCTATCTCTGAGTATGTGGCCAGACATGCCAAACGGAGTGAGCTTATTCACCGAAGCCATTGAAGGAGGGCATTTAGGAACTGAGATCGAATGGGTAGAATTACCCACACACATAGCAGAACACATTTTAAACAGACTATTTCACATAAACTAAGGAGAATAAAATGAACAACACAACATATCAAAACTACTCACATGACGAAGCAATCTACCTAGTAGAATCAGCACTGACAACGGCGGGCATCAGCTATACCATAGCCTACCAGCAATTTTCACCCCGCAAAATGGTAGCCAATTTCAGGTTCGACGACTATATTATCGAAGGACTAGGTGGCCTAATCCCGCAAATCAGCGTCATTAACAGCACAGACAAGAGCACAGCACTCACATTAGTCGGCGGCGTGCATCGTGTAGTGTGCTCCAACGGGCTAGTTGTCGGCGAAATATTCGACAAGGAGAGAATTATCCATAGGGTAGGTGATACGTTTGATCGTAAGATTACAAGTTTGCCGCAGCGCATTGTTGCCTTAATTGACAACATCATTGCAAGGTCTGAGGAATTGCAAGAACTAACAGCCCATACCCTAACCGAAGAGCAGATGATAGAAGTCACTGCTTCAATCACGATGAGCCGCAAAGCCAAGAAGGCAGCCATCGAAGACATCGTATTTCAGGTTAGCCGTAGAGCCGATGACTACGATAACAATGTGTGGAGCTTGTTCAATATCATTAACGAGAATTTGCGAAAATACAGCACACGCAATGCCTATACTAAACACAACGCCACACTACTAGAGAACATTCAAACTCTAGCAGCGGCATAGGAGACTAACGCATGAGCAAGGTAATCAGCCTATCGGCAAAGCGCCGCGAGAAACAACAAGTAACTGAGCAAACCCAAACACCTTCCCCTAACATGAAGCCGCAATTTGATCCAGACGAGTTCTTTGCAGCTATCATGGAGCAAAATCGCAAGGTGGAAGAGCGCAAGCGAGAGGATCGCAAGAAGGCCAACAAGCTGACTAAGCGCAGATATAGCATCAAGGACAAAGACTAATGCAAGAATACGACAAACTATTCAAACAAGCCATCTTCTACTACCTAGCAATCATGGTAGTGCTAGCTGGCATCACAACTGCTTATATCAAGCAAGCGCCAGAAAGAGCTGCAAAACTTCAAGGCAAGGAGGTAAAATAATGCTAGTGAATATGGTAATGCTAGTCACATGGCTAGTGATAACAGGCTGTGGGAGCTATTAAAATTGACATCCTCCTAATTATAATATACACTAAACAAAATCACACAAAGGAGGTAGATATGTGGATGAAAAGAATACCGGGAGCAAGTAAATATCTAGTCAGTAGAGAAGGTAAGGTGTTTAGTTTTTATACTAATAGATTTTTGAGGTCAAGAACCAATTATTACGGGTACAAGTCTGTAGGATTAACTTTTGATGGAGTTAAGAGTAAAAACTACCCACTACATAGAATTATGGCCATGGCGTGGCTTCCCAACCCTAATAACTACCCCATTGTAAGACACTTAAATGACATAAAGCAAGATAACAGATTAATAAATTTATGTTGGGGAACACATACAGAAAACAGACAGGACGCAGTAAAAAATGGAAGGAACAACGACTACAAACACCACCTCAGGAAGTTAAGTCCAGATCAAGTCCGACACATAAGAAGAAGTCAAGAAACACACAAAAGTTTAGGAGAGTTGTATGGAGTTCATCCATCTGCAATATCAAGAATAAGAACTAGAGAACAATACTCAGATATAAAATAAGGAGGATAACATGGTATTATTATTTTTAGTGCTGGTACTTTCCAGTTGTGGGGTTGATAATACTGTCGACGTCCAAGGTGGCACATCGAATGAGGCTACCGTTAGGGTAGAATATGCGGCGGAGATATGCGACGACGACAGGTTTACCGCCGAGCAAAAGCTGGAATGCATTAGCATGCTGACTAGCCCAGAAGTGAGTGCAACGGTGCTCAGTGACGGATTGACACAAGAGCAGATCGACGAATTACTTGGAGTAGGAGGCCAGCCGTGACGACACCCACACAGAAGGCAATTAAAGAGGACTTAGAAGCCTATGAGGCGCTCGAGGAAGTGCTTAGAAAGGCGTTAGCTACCTACAATGACCCTAATGACCGGATCGGCCTAATCGGCCTTGTAAGGCGCTATAATCGCGTCCTAGACATCATTTGTAAACTACAGGAAATGGAGGCGAAGTAGTATGCACAAGGAGCCAGTTTTTCTAGGTATCCACTTTTACAATACTTATAGGCTAGTTTTCTATCAGCTCCGAATTTCCCGAGCCAAACTAGCCCATGAACATCACCGTTCTTCCAGCTAGACAGTATTTGGTTTATCTTGAGCATAAATTGTCAACTCCTAGGCGACTTATATGTCTCATCATAAACCAAGTGTGGGTTTAAATCAAGATACTACAACAGCCAAATTTGAGGCTATTATTAGACAACCGCCTAAATGTAATTAAACTATGTTAAGAAATTATTTTGACATAAGAAAGCACCATGAGTATTAAAAGCCTTAAAAAAATAGAAAGGGTTCAATAGTAACTTTGTTTAAGTTTGCCCATTCACTTAAGGCTAATAAACTTACTGAAATTCTTACTCAAATTTCAAATTCACAGGCCAAAAACAGGCAAGGGATTATCATTCAAACAGATTGCTAACATAATTGAAAAAAACTACAAGGAACTCTAGCATGCACAAAATAATCAAGCAGAAAGTGGCAGATAGTCGCAAGCTGCGAGCTAAGATAGATAGCATCATAACAGATAAACTGGACACCAATACAGTTGATCCCAAATTAATTGAACTCGCCGGAAAAAGGTACGGCGCAATATATCAAATCATACTCGACTCAGAAAGGAAGCAGCATGCACAATCTAAGTAGCAACTCATACTTTATCATTAGCGCCTGTAAAGGCATTAACCCACGCGAAGACTTTGTGGCAACAAACGAACTAGAAGACATCCTTATTGATCGCGGCGATGTGTATGGTAAGGTGGAAGAGCGCTTCAATGGCGTCGAAGAGGAAGGCTTTCTCGTGCAAACACCAATCCATAGCGGCGGCGAATACTCCACCCGTGACCTAGCCAAAAGCACACTAATTGAATTAGCTTCAGTGTTTGGTCAAGAGTGTATTGCCGAACTAGATGTGAATAACAACTTGCTGTACTTGCATTATACCGAGGACGGCAGACAAGAATACTTAGGAGCTGTCAAGAAAGTTAGCAGCAAACCGGCTGGCGACTACACTAAGATAGGCGACGAGTACATTGTTCTTGCAACAGACGCTTAGGTTAGGTGATGGCGGGAGGGTATTCCCAACGCCGTATTCTACCCTAAGCTGCTTTATACACTAATTATACATATATGGTAGAAATCATGTCAAGCGAAAACGTGTAACCTGCCGTAATCACAGGAGGCAATGTGAAAGTAAACGTCGATGAAACCGGCGCATTAACCTACCCAGAGTGCCCTATCTACCGCATTCGCTTAATCAGCGACAGCTACAAGGGACTGCTTTTGGTCAGTGTGAATGGGACGGAAATGCGAGTGACTAAGGCGCAGTGGAGTGCATTGCGCGAATTTATGCAGAGCTGGTAGGAGGCAATATGGAAGTGAACGGATACAAAATTGAGCCGGAGACTAACCTAGTCGGTGCTAACCTATTAGGTGCTAATTTGGAAGGTGCTAACTTGGCCTATGCTGACTTGCGAGGTGCTGACTTGCGAGGTGCTAACTTGCGAGGTGCTGACTTGCGAGGTGCTGACTTGCGAGGTGCTAACTTGCGAGGTGCTAACTTGCGAGGTGCTGACTTGCGAGGTGCTGACTTGGAACGTGCTGACTTGGAACGTGTTAACCTATTCGGTGCTGACTTGCGAGGTGCTGACTTGGAACGTGCTGACTTGGAACGTGTTAACCTATTCGGTGCTGACTTGCGAGGTGCTGACTTGCGAGGTGCTAACTTGCGAGGTGCTGACTTGCGAGGTGCTGACTTGCTAGGTGCTGACTTGGAACGTGTTCACCTATTCGGTGCTGATTTGCGAGGTGCTAACTTGCGAGGTGCTGACTTGCGAGGTGCTGACTTGCGAGGTGCTAACTTGCAAGATGTTAAAGGCATTATCAGCTTTACACTAGGCAAGCATTTTGGATTCAGCTACAAATACGAGGATACTGTCTACGTTCGGATAGGCTGCGAGCATCATACTCTTGAACATTGGCTGAAGAATGTTGAAACTATTGGGAAAAGTTATAATTACATGGATTTTGAAATAGAATGCTATAAGGCCCAACTAAATTTGATTGCAGTTTTAGAGCATAGGAGGCAATATGGAGTACGTGATATTCAAAGGTAAGAGAGACATTCTCTACACCCTAAACTACAATGAGGACGGCACACCTTGGCTGGACGCCTTTGGTAGCGAACTAGGATTGAGTAGTGGCGAAATGGAGCTGCCTTCTGATCCTTGCGATCTAGAACTATTCAGAGACATCCTGCACTCAGTATTGACTGAAGTGATAACCAAGAAGCGAGCTGCTTTGAAAAAGGAGAAGGTGGATGGCACCTGCAGTTAGCAGTAAGTCAATTTGCGAGAATTGCAAAGTGGCAACACTGGATCATATTCCGCCGGATTATTACGCGGAACCCCCAAAGCCCGCTTACTACAAGTGTAGATTTTGCGGCATTCAAATGAGCGAGGAAGAATACAATGAGCGAGGAAGATCAACTAGACAAGAAGATAGTGGAGCTGAGAGCTAAGTTGGCAATCGCCACAGAAGCCCTAAAGACTGTTGCTAACCCTAAAATGAGTATGTATCAAGCACAACTTATGGTTGTGGCAAGGGAAGCACTCAAGAAATTGGAGAACTACAATGAGCAAGATAATTGACCTAGACAAACGCCGTACACACACCCAAAAGCAGAAACTTGCGAGAAGAGTGTTGACATTGAGCCATGCAGATGGTAAGGTGACGGCTGCGATGCCGAAGGAGCAAATTCGCACGATAGCTGAGAGCCTAGAGCGATTGAATAGGCTGTTTGAGAAGCTGAAGGAGGAAATGAAATGATCGAAGTAGTTACAGCCTTTAGCAGTGGCACTATCACTTTACCTTTTTTATTATTAATGATTGGCTTGTATCTTCAGGTTGAAGAAACTAGAAAAGACTTTAAGCAGTGGAAACAAACACAAGAATTGGAGGAGGGGGAATGAGTAATTTTAAAGTTAAAAACTGTGATGATTGTCCTTTTCACGAATTTGACCACGTATGGATAGAGCATGACTGTTATTTAATGGAGTCGGGAAAATTAAGCTATGATTTTGAAACACTTCCAGAAAATTGCCCACTAAAAAAAGGAGCTGTAGAAATAGAATTGTATGAGGTACCAAATGAGTGAATTTAAATCTGGCGAATTATTAGCAGTTGACGATGAAGGCTATGAAGTTGAAATAGCTTGGTTCACAAACTTAACAATCCACGCACTACCGGAGGAGGCAGGGGAATGAAATCATTCAAAAAGAATTGGCTAAGCCACGCACATGGAATTCAAACCACCTTAACCAAACCCGAGCTGGACAGGGCGATACTCATTGCCGATAGCATCTTGGCGGAGTTTACACAGGAAGACTTGTATATGTACGCTTGGGATAGGTTAGTCGGGGAAATCGGAGTAGAGCAATTTGGAGAGTGGGAAGATGACAGGACACGGGAATCATAATGACTACAAGAAAGTGTTTTATGCACTAGTTACAGCCGCCATCACCTTCCTCGTGTTGGGAATGTGGCTAATATGGGAGATACTTACATGAACAAGGATACTTACTACCAGCTATTGCAACTCGGCTTTTATCGTAGAATACTGCGCGAACGCGAAGAGAACAAGAAGAAGGCTGGCATAATGCGAGGCGGTAACAGTTCTGCTTTGGTGAATGGTAAGGTGGTGGGTATTGATCCTAGACTGACACTCCTACGCTACCTTGGTATTGAGATGCCAAGTAGTTTTGACGACTACCTTCTATTTGACGCAGGTTTCGCGAACGAAGATGCACATAGTGCACTCCTAAAAGAAGCAGGCGTGGATTTTAAATGCGAGGAAGAGATTCCTGTTAGCTACACTATTCAAACTAAGTCAGGCGCGGAAGTGCTTGTCACTGGTAGACCTGATCGCGGGATTATCAAGGATGGAAAACTAGCTGTGATCGTGGAAGAGAAGATGATAGCATCAAGCTGGAAAGCAAAACAACTAAGTCATTGGGGAGATGTTTCTCCAAAACCAGAAAACATTATTCAAGGTGCTCATTATAGTATGGCACATGGAATGCTACCTGCAATACTCTGTTACACAAATAGAGCGTGGCATGCTATGAAAGTGAAGCGCGAGAATTTAACGCTGCCTGATCATAGATCGGTGTTAGGTGATGGCGATTGGACTTTTGGAGTCAAGCCTTTTATGACACTTTACAACTTGGAGTGGCGTGATGACAAATTGTTCGTGGAAAACAAATCCACCATCATCACACCCAAAAGTATTAAGGACTACTACAAGATGATCGCGGAGTGCGCTGAAGACGGCGTAGTGCCGAACATGCATTATCTTGATGTTTGGGGAAGGCCGATGACTAAGAGCAAGGTCGAGAAGTACTATGATTGGAGTCATATCCCAGAAGACGATTACAATGAATGGGTTGCCCTAATTCAAGCAGAGTGTGATGAAGCTTGGGCGGATGTGGAGAATGAATTACGAGAGCTAGAGGAGAGCTTAGGATGAAAGGGCTTGACAACAACCTTAACCTACCCTATAATACAATCAACAAGCCGCCAATAGGAGCGGCGCAATCGAAGGAGAGACAATGAAGAGAATGGTAACTGGCATGCTGCTACTTGGTGGTATGTTAATCGCGGGGGGAGCGCAAGCATCCAAGCTATGTGCTGACAGCAAGGCGCACGAGTATTTGATTGTGCAGAACAAGATGTATTCAGGCGATCTGAAAAAGTACTTGGAGATCATGGCATCTGTTGGTGTCGGCCCTGACAAAGCAAGCGCAAAGAAAGCCTTAGAAGGCAAGATGTTTAAATGCCAGAAGGAAGACTTTTGTGTGCAATCAGCTATCTTCTACAGAGGCACGCCGAATTCGTCAGCACTGCATGTGCAAGCATTTTGTAGACCACTAACCAAAGACGAGGAGCACATCTAACATGATCAAGAATACTGGAAACACTTTTATGGATTTGAGCAGTATTGACGTTACTGCCCATCTCGAATACAAGAACGGCCTGAGCTATCTTCAATGGATGGCGTGTCATTCAATCGTCAAACTATATGATCCAAAAGCTACCTACGTTATTCACAGAAACGAACAAGGCTTGCCTTACTTTGTGAGCGATGCTGGCGCGTTTGTGATCACTGAAATGACTATCAATGGCGAAACGCAAATGGAAGAGCTACCTGTTCTAGACTACAAGAACAAGTCAATTCAAGGTGACAAGTTGAACAGTTTTGATATCAACACAGCCATCAAAAGATGCTTAGTCAAGAACGCAGCATTGTTTGGACTTGGAGCACAAGTTTACATTAATGGAGAAGGCAGTCCTCTAGACCTGAACAAAGGGTTAGGCAAGAAAGCACCTTCATCTACACCAAAGACAGCTAAAAGCGCATCATTATTTTAATAGAAGGAGAAGACAATGAGCAAGATTTACGTGAACATGAGAGTAAAGCAATCGCAAAAGGGTAACCAGTATTTAGGCGGCTATCACAAGGCTAGCAGCACTGGGTATTTCATTAACAAGAACAAGGAAGGCGTGAATACGCTAGCAGCTAAGAAGGAAGATGCATCCAAATTCTTAGAGCTGGGCACTCTAACTGCGCGTGAAGGTGACTACGGCCCTTATGAAATGCTAGTTGCGGAGGGTAAGGTGTTTACTCTTAGTGCAGCGAAAAACGCAGGGCAGCCGATTGTTGATAAGGACGGCAACCCGATCCTTGACAAGGATGGCAACCAAATTGTTGGAGCGCCATTCGTGCTAGTCATTAAAGACGATGAGCCTAGAAGCTAACCAAAGTCGATGTTTGAGGGCGGCTGAAAGGCCGCCTTTTTTGCCCTCCAACCTTAACCTAACCAAAGGAACTAAAATGCAAGTAAAGATTAAGAAGGTCCATGAGGACGCAGTTATACCGAGCAAGGCGCACGCTAGTGATGCAGGATTCGATTTGGTGGCGACTAGCTTTGCCAAGACTGACGAATATTTGGAATACGGTACAGGAATTGCTATTGAAGTGCCTGAAGGACATGTTGGACTTCTTTATCCTCGCAGCAGCATTTCCAAAAAGGATTTGACACTTTGCAATTCTGTAGGCATAATTGACGTTGGTTTCGTTGGTGAATTGAAGTTTAGGTTCAAGTTAGCTGGTAAGTACGAATACTATGTCGGATGGACTGGCGGCGATAAATTATACGAAGTCGGGGATCGCATAGGGCAGTTGATTATTATGCCTATACCCGCCATCTCCTTCCTTGAGGTTGATGATCTTGGAAGCAGTGAGCGAGGCGAAGGGTCTTTCGGATCGAGTGGGAGTTAATAATAACATGAGAGGTGACAGTTGAATAATATTGATTTACTAAGTGAGATACTTCATTTCAGAACTTATGCAAAAACATTACCGTCTGGACGTAAAGAGTCTAGGACGGAAACAATAAATAGATCAATGAATATGTATTTGGAAAAATTTCCAGAACATTCAGAATTAATCAAAGAAGCATTTGCAATGGTACATGCAGGCAAAGTCGTAGGTTCTATGAGAGCCACTCAATTTGCCGGAGAAGCTATTGATCGAAGCAACGCACGTATGTTTAATTGTAGTGCCACAACCATTAAGAGTACTCGTGATTTTGCTGACATATTTTACCTTCTTATGTGTGGTAGTGGTGTGGGTTTCTCGGTTCAATCTCAACATATTAATCATTTACCTATGGTTGAGTTTGGCTTGGGTAAGGGATGTAATTTTAATGTGTTAGACTCGAAAGAATCATGGTGTGAGGCTTTGCATCAATTACTTGAGATGCCTAGTATTGAATTTGATTATAGCCAAATTAGACCTAAAGGTTCTCCTATGTCGTCAGGTGGCACTAGTTCAGGAGCCGAGGCGTTACGTACTACAATAGAGCAAGTAAGAGAGATATTAAAGAAAGCCGATAACAGGAAACTCAGACCTATTGAAGTGTTTGACATTGTTAACTTTATAGCCGACGGAGTGGCCGTTGGAGGATCAAGAAGGTCTGCACTTCTTTGTATGTTTGATGCCGATGATACTGAAATGTTGACTTCTAAGCATGGCATGTGGTGGGTTGATAATCCTCAGAGAGCAAGATCAAACATAAGCGCCGTGATTAAAAGATCAGACACGGATGCAGATGCTCAAATGTTACAAGCACTTGACATGATGTATAAGTCAGGCAGTGGTGAACCCGGCGTATTACAGCAAAATGATACTAATTATCTCAAGAATCCTTGCGTTACAGGGGACACTCCTATCTTAACTAATGAAGGGTATATTCCAATAGCTGAATTAGTAGACCAAGAAGTTAGTGTTTGGAATGGCTTTGAATTTAGTAAAGTGACCCCAAAAATAACAGGGACAGATCAAAAAATTCTCGAAGTCAGTTTTAGTAATGGACGTGTCCTTAAATGCACTCCTTATCATAAGTTTCATCTTAGTAGAGGTTATAGAGGACAACAAGAAATTGTGGAAGCTAAAGACCTTAAGCTTGGAGAGAAGTTAATCAAGTGTGATTTTCCAGTAATTACTTCAGGCAGAGAAGATAACTACAGGGATATGTACACTCGTGGACTTCATGCTGCGGACGGCAATACTGACGGACCTGAACTTAGATTATATGGCGATAAGATGGATTTACTACCTCTACTTAATGCTACATCTAATGGCAGAATATTCCAGAATAAAATACAAACAACTACTTTTATAAATGCAAGAGTTAAATGTCAATTATTCGGGAAGGATTTTGTTCCTTTAGAATATGATTTACCTTCAAGACTTGCTTGGTTTGCTGGCTTAATTGATGGAGATGGTTGTGAATTAAATGAAGGAGGGCTTCAACTCAGTTCTGTTAATCATGAATTCTTGCTTGATCTACAATTGATGCTCCAAACTTGTGGTGTTGATTCTAAGATAATTCAGAGAGAGAAGGCAGGATACAGACAGCTTCCTGATGGATTTGGAGGTTACAAAGATTATTGGTGCCAAGAGGCAAAAGCTATATGTGTTTCTGCATTTCAAATACAAAGACTTAAAGCTGCTGGGATGATTACACATAGATTAAAATTCGATAAAAGCCCTAATAGGGATGCTTCTAGATTTGTGCAGGTTACAGGCATTAAAGAATTAGAAGGAACTGAAGAATTTGTGTACTGCTTTAATGAGCCTAAGAATCACACAGGAATATTCAATGGTATAATCACAGGACAGTGTGTTGAGATCAGCTTGAAAGACCCCGGACTTTGCAATTTGTCGGAGATAAATGCAGCCGCTTGTGTTGATGTTGAAGATTTTAATAAGGCAGTTAGAGCCGCAACTATCATAGGTACATTACAAGCCTCTTATACTAACTTTAATTTCTTACAACCTAAATGGAAGGAAAGTGCGGATAGTGAATCACTTTTAGGAATTTCAATAACAGGACAAGCTGCTAATTGGAATTTAGTAAAAGAAGCTATAGAAGGTGGCAAGGCTAGTAAAATTGCAATAGATACCAACCGAGAAGTGGCGGCATTAATTGGAATTAATCCAGCGAAGCGAATTACAACCACTAAACCTAGTGGATCTACAAGTTTATGGCTTGGCACAACTTCAGGTATACATGCAGCACATAGCGAATTCTATATTAGGCGTATCCGAGTAGATAAAACTAACCCGATTGTTAAGGGGCTTGTTGGATATCCGTATGTAGAGCAAGATTTAATGAGTCCTAATAATGTGATTGTTAGTGTTCCAGTTAATATGAAAGGTGCCATCACAAGAAATAAGGAAACTAGTATTCAATTAATGGAGAGAGCTGCTTATGTTTATGATAATTGGGTAGTTCCGGGACATATTGAAGGTCCAGATACCCACAATGTCTCATTAACAGTTAGTTACAAGGAATCAGAATGGGAAGACATCAAGAAGTGGATGATTGACAACAAAGAAAGGTATAGTGGAATTAGTCTCTTACCTTATAGTGAGCACACTTATAGACAGGCTCCATTTGAGGAAATAACAGAGGACGTTTACAATCTTTTGATGAAAGGTATAACCTATGTACCAGATTTTAGTACTATTGACTTTAGTAACACTATCGACGAACGCATCGGGGAAGCTGCCTGTGCAGGTGGCGCTTGTGAAATCACCTAACCCATGCCATTCCCTACCCAAAGTAGTAGAGCTGCAAGGCCCGCAAGAGATTGTGCGGCCTTTTGCTTTCTTGACTAGCCAAGAGCGGCGTGCTATAGTAGAAGCAGCGGCGAAGCACCGACGCTGTGTGTCTAAGGTTATGGTAAGGCGTGATCCCTACCATCATCTGCACATTATTTGGGCACCCGACATGAGGAGATTAAAATGACGCGCATTAATTGCATACCTGTATCAGAGCTAACTGATCAACACCTATTAGCTGAATACCGCGAACTTCCGCGCTTGGCTAACCTTGCAAGACTACCTCGCAAGAATGAAGTCTTCCCAGAGTCTTATCGCATGGGAGCTGGCCACGTAAAGTTCTTCTACAACAAAGGCGCTTACCTCAAAGATCGTTTTGAGAACGGCTTGGTTAAGGAGATGGTGCGAAGGGGATTCAAACCCACCTTCACCTACTATAAGCCGCACCCTGATGGGCTGAACGAGGATTGGCAACCAACAATAGACGACGAGATGATTAATGCAAGCCGAATCAATGACAGGCTGGACGGAGTAAAAGGATGAAGGTAACCCCAATCGCCATCACCAAACCATTAGTAGATGGCATTGACACAGCCGAAGAGCTGATCAGTTATTGTGCTCGCGTGAGTAATCCGAGCAATCAATTGAATACGGAGACTGCTTCCAAGTTGCTTGGGTACTGCTGGAACCACAAGCATTGGAGTATTTTCGAGCAAGCTGAATTAACAGTCGAGATTGAAACTAGTCGCGCGATTAGTGCTCAAATACTAAGGCACCGCAGTTTCGTCTTCCAAGAGTTCAGTCAACGCTATGCGAAGAGTACGGCGTTTGAGGATGTGAACCTACGCAGGCAAGACACCAAGAACCGCCAAAATAGCACCGACGATTTGGATGCTGAAACAGTAAAAGAATTGCAAGCAGATATTGACCTGTTTCTTGGCGAAGCAGAGGACTTGTACAATGTTTTATTGGATTATGGCGTAGCCAAAGAATGCGCTCGAATGATCCTACCATTAACTACCCAAACGCGCCTTTACATGAAAGGTAACTTGCGAAGTTGGATCACTTATTGCATAACAAGATGTGGTCCTGAGACGCAATTGGAGCACAGACAAGTTGCCCAAGAATGCTGGAAGATAGTTAGGGAACAGTTCCCATCGGTAGCCACATTCGTTGAGGCAGAGCATGAACACTTGAAGGAGATAATATGACTATACGAATGGGTGACATTTATCAGGACAGTTTTGGCGTTTGTTATAAGATCACGTCTTGGCCAGAACGCCTCTTGGAACTCGGCACATTTGCGGATATGATCATCTACAAGGAAGGCACAAAACATAAAGTGTCTCTAGATGTTAATACTCTTGAAGGGTATAGACTAATCTACAGAGCACCAATAAAACACCCAATAAACCTCAAGGATCAAGAGTTCTTCTTGGAATTACACAGACAAATAAAATGTTTGTAGCTCGAATGACCCCCATTTTGATACCAAATTGCGTAGGAATGACCCCTGTTTTCATCCACCATTCAATAATATCAGGCACTTACAGCCATTTAACTACCAAAAACTAGCATTTTTAACAAGTCAGATAATACACACATTTGTGTAATAGGAGTCCACATGAACAGCATTACACTAAAAGGCCAGACCATCACCTTATCAGAGCAGCTCATCAAAAGCCAGTCTCTAAGCACTGAGGATGTGGCTACCATTCTAGGATTGCATGCTCGCAAGCTAGCCCTCTACGAGGAGCTGGAAACAGCCGAGGACTTCAGTTTAGAGGCTTTGGGTAGGGAATTGCGGGAGGTTGAATACGCGCTGCAAAGGGCGTGGAAGTTCCCCCAGAGCGCAAAGTACCACAGGTTTTGGGAAGCGCCAAGATGCGCGTGCCCTAAGATGGATAACGCAGAGAGGTACCCTTCAGACCTCGCAATCGTGAACGGCAACTGCCCTTTACATGGAGAGATAGGATATGAGTAATCAATTCACACTAACACACGACGATGGATCGGCCAAAGTCGAGTACACATTTAGCGCTGTGGATTTGGATACGGTGCTTGAGAACGTGGATCGCTTCATTAGAGCGGCTGGATTCGTGCCGAAAGGTGAGTTAGTATACTTGGAGGAGGAGAAGGCGGAGGAAGAGCCTTTAAAATTAGTAGGATTGGAAGAGCTACTGTCAGATGAAGAGTATAATGAGCTAGACCATGACGACATTTGAACTAGCTGGCTGGATCAGCAGCTTCCTACTCGGCGCGTGTGCCCTACCCCAAGTGCTCAAAACTTGGCGCACAGGTAACACTGAGGGTTTGAGTATGGCGTTTTTGGGAATGTGGATGGGCGGCGAATTGTTCGGCTTGCTCTACACTGCTGGATTTGCTACAATACCTTGGCCACTCGTCGTAAATTACGGCGCAAACATTATGATGATAGGATACTTGATATGGAAGAAAACACAGAAGAAGAAGTAGTACCTTATAACCCAAACAAGCCAACATCAATTCAACAGCTTGGCTTTGAGATTGATGCACTAAAACACATGATTAAAATGCTTTCTGTTAGAGTTTCAAAATTAGAGCCAAGGCATGATGGTAAACCAGAGCCTGATTCCCAAAAGAAAAAACTCAAAAAGAAACTCGAAAAAGCAATGAAAGGGGCTAAATAATATGGCATTCAAGAAACAGTACCAAGAGTCGGGCATGGACACAACTACTCAAGTAGGTGGCTACCTCAACAAGGGAACCCACACCGTTACCATAACCCAAGTAACAGACTTGCAAGAGACTATCAGGATCACACTCAGCAATCAGTTCGGCGACATTTTCACCGACTCAATATTCGTCGCGGGAAAAGCTGGCTCCAACTATAGCCAGAAAATGCAAGAGCTGCTTACCAGTTTGCCAACAGACCTGATGCAAAGAATCGTCGAAGAAGACGACTTTAGGTTATTGGAAGGCGTGGAGTTGCGAGTCAACATTCAGCGCAGCGAAGGCAACTATATTGAAAAGCGAGGCATTGCGTATGTGATTGTGGGAGAAGAAGACACACCACCTTACCCTACCATTCAAGCAGCTAGAACGCGATTAGACACACTAGGAAATAGAGCATTCTTGAGAGTGCAAGCATATATGCCACTAATTCAGAAGGTGGCCAAAGGAGTTTGGTAGAATGAGCACACACAGACCATATTCACTTCTCAAGCCTGCTTACACTGGTCAATACGGCCCAAGGTCGGATTATCGCATTGCAAGTGATGCTGACTGGTGGAATGCTAAGGCTATTGTAGATAGGATAATTGGTCCTGTGATTGTTGACTTTGAAACAACAGGACTGAACATACTTGCTCCTGATTTCCGCGTAGTGGGAATCGGCATTGCAGGCAAGAACCTTGAAGGTGGCATTTATTTTGGCCTCAAAGATGGAGCTAATCCTAAAGAGCTGCTCAAGGCTTTGTTAAGGCGGGAGTTAGTTGCTCATAATGTTTGTTATGATGCGGCAGTGTTAGAGAGATTGTGCAACGCCCATAACCTACCCTCCACACTTTCGACAAGTTGGCCTTGGAAGTGGGATACTATCAGTATGTACTTTCATCTTAGTCAGCATGAGTGGGATGGCCAGAGCTATGGTTTGAAAGCTGCTCAAGTTGACGTACTTGGATGGGAAGATAAAGGCGACGTTGAATTGGATGCTTGGTTAAAAGATAATGGACTTGGCAAGAATGATATGTGGCAAGCACCTGATGCAATCCTTGGAAAGTATGGCTGTTATGATGTGCAGTCTACTTATCAGTTATTTGAACACTTGCTTCCACAATTGGAGGCGTTTCCCGATACCGTCACCTTCATCAGTGAAGTTGAGATACCGTATCATTATAGAGCGATTGTTGAAATGCGCTTTTATGGCATCAAGATTGACACTGCCAAGTTGTCAGCTTTGAAGCAGGAATTGGAAGCAAATATTGAAGCCTTTCATTCACGATTCATGAACCATGAACAAGTTCAAAGATGGGTAGCTGGTATTGATTCAATCAAGTTAGGAGAGCTTATAGATAATGAGCCACCTAAGATGACCAAGACTGGTAAGGTTGCAGCTAGATGGACTAAGTGGAAAGAAAAGGTAGACAACTTTGAAGAAGGCTCTTGGGTAAACACTAATAGCAAGGCTCAACTACGAGATTTGTTCTTTTCCCACCTGTATAAAGTTAGTGAAGTTAGACCTGTCATAGGTTGGGATGGAAGTCAGCGAGCTTTCAAAGGCGGAAAACTACTTTGGGAAGTTGACATAATCACAGAAGAAGGAAAGATTACACATGAATGGGCGGCGAAAACAAACGACATTCCAGTATCAAAAGAACTACTTCCAAAGCTTGGCGAAGTTGGAAAGATGCTTTTCAACTACAACTTGGATGTTAAACTCTTAGGTTATGTTAAGGGGCTTGAGGACTCTTTGGTGGATGGTGTTCATGCAGGACAGTTAAGACCCCTAGGAACTATTAGTGGACGTTGTGCGGGCAGTGGTGGAGTTAATCTTCAGCAGATCAGCAAAGACCCAAGATACCTTGAATGTTTTGTAGCTAGAGAAGGATGCACTTTAATTGATGCTGACGTGACAGCACTAGAGCCATGTGTTTTGGCAGAACTAAGTGAGTGCCCTAACTACATGAAACTTTATGGACCGGACGCAAAACCCAACGACATTTACTTGTTTGTTGGAGCTAACACAGAGGCAATGGGACCAACATTGAGATCGCTAGGGTACGACCCGGATAATCCGACACCCGAAGCCATATCAAAAACCAAGAAGACTTTAAAGAAGGAGAGAGGAATTGCTAAAGTATTGCATCTTAGTAGCGGTTATGGTGCTGGCGCTGGTAAAATTTGGAAAACCTTGCTTAGTCAAGGAGTTGAACTTAGCTTTGATGACGCTAAACGAATCCATGCAGACTATTGGAACTTATTTAAAAGAGTAAAGGATTATGAAGAAGAGCTTAAAGAACTCCGCGCTAATAACGGCGGTTGGATTTTGGATGGGCTTGGACTACCAATCACTATCGGAAAGCACAAACTCAAAGACATTTTGAACACTCTTATCCAAGGTACGGGACATCGCATTCTTGTTAGACATATTGCTAACATAATGAAATTACGGGATGAAACAAAGCTTCCTTTTAATATGTGGATCGCAGATTTCCATGACGAGACTATCGTAGAGTGTAAAGATGAGGTTGTGAATGATGTGATGGAATTATTCAATAAGGCAGAACACTTGACAAATGAAGAGTTAGGTGGTACTATTTATTTAAAAATTGAGCCGGATCAAGGCAAAGACCTTAGACCATTCAAACTATAGGAGAGAAAATGAAACACAATGAAGTACCTTATGATTATAGAGGTAAGAAAATTCTGGTTATTCCAGATATGCACATGCCTTATGATCATATTGATTCAATGGACTTTTTGAAATACCTCAAGAAGTTATATGGTGGTTTTGATATGGTAGTTAATCTCGGAGATATGGTAGACTTCCATAACATCAGTTTCCATAACAGTGATCCTGACCTTAATGGTGCAGGAGATGAGTTAGATATGGCAATTGTAGGATGTCAAACATTAGAAGCAATCTTCCCTGAGATGTATATTATCGGTAGTAACCACGGCGATTTGCCTCTTCGTAAATTTGTGGCGAATGGACTTCCTCGTAAATTACTCAAGAGTTACAATGAAATCTTTGAGGTAGGAGAAGGTTGGAAATTTGTGCCAGACTTGACACTGAAAACTGACAGTAAGAACTTGCCAGATATTTATTTTCATCATGGCATTAAAAAGAATGGTCTGAGTGTTGCTAATCAACGTGGCCAGAGAGTGGTTCAAGGTCACTTTCATACTGAGTTCAAAGTCGAATATAGTGGCAATCCAAACAGCCTTTTATGGAGTTTGCAGGCCGGATGCTTGATAGACGACACAAGCCTAGCCTTCGCCTACAACAAGCTGACAAAGGATCGTCCTATTCTTGGAGCGGCTGTTATTGTGGACGGCATGCCTGTACTTGAGCCAATGATATTGAACAGTAAAGGAGAATGGATCGGTGAATAATTCCCTTGCAAAACTATTCAAAAAGGCGGCTGCTTTGATGAGCACTTCTAAAGTCCAACAAAAGGCCATCTACAAACACTTAAAGAAAACCTACGAAAAAGAACCTAATGCAAGGTTGCAAGTAGAACGCTTCATTGCAGAGAAAACCCAAATGGAAGGAGAAGGCGATGCTTAAGGAAAACTACAAACCACGTTCTGGATTTGCACTTGTTGAATTAACAGTGTTCAGACCAAAAGAAGAAAAGGCCGTATTCAAATCAAAAGACGACGCCGATGCAGTAATCAAAGAAGGCGACATTCCAGCCTATAAAGTGCTTGCGAAAGCGAACGACTCTGATCTAAAAGTTGGCGGCTATGTGCTGTTGGCTGCGGACTTGAATAGTCCGGGCATGTATGGTAATATTATTCCCGAAGGCACAATCCTGTCCGAAGTTGAGTACGAAGGACTGGACGACTACATTATCAAGTCTTACGCGGAGTTAGTCAAAGAACATGAGCAAGCTGAATAGAGTCGAAAATCAAATCAAGGCGATGATTCAATGGATCGGAGTACATCACGTTGGCAAGGAAATAGCCCTAACCTCGGTGGCAGACAAGCATGGAGTAGGAAGCTCCGAGTTTGCTGCCGAACTCCAAAAATACTTTGAAGAAATCAATAAACACAAAATCGAAATAGACATCCTACAATGGGTACTTGGAGAAATAGAAGTTGCGAGACAAGAGACGCCACCTGAAAGTGGTGAATGAATACCTGATCAAATGCCGCTTAGAGCAATCAACAGGTACTGTAGAAGAGCCAACGATCATAACATACCACACTCTAATTATTCAAGCTACTAGCCTTGAAGCTGCTATAGAGGAGGTTACGGCGTTGGTTGGTGAAAAGGCAAGCTACCCTTATGTAGTTAAGATTGAGCATACCGCAGGAGGATAACATGGATTTCGTGTATGAATGGAGGCAGAATTTGCAACGCCCAAAAGACGTCCCTCCTGCACTTAGTCTTGAACCCATCGAAGGTGCTAACTTTCGCAGTGTGTATGCCTTTCCGCCGGAGACAGCGGCGGTGATCAACCGCAATGAGAGTGTAGGTGGCTTGTGGAATCATTCAGTCAGAGCCACTCATCTGTTTGTGGACGTGGATGAAGACGAGCATGTGGAAACAGTTGAGCGCAAGATCGCCGCTTTGGGCGTCGGTTTCAGTCGCTGGACAACAGGTAACAGAGGAGCGCATTTCCATATCGACATGGAAGCAATAAACCACCCTCACCTACCCTACAGCCAAGCTGAATTCATTCGTAGTCTTGATCTTCAAGAGCTAGTGGATATGAGCATCTACAGACATCATTCTATTTTTAGAGTGCCCGGCGCCATACACCAAGACACAAAGCAGCTAAAAGAATGCCTTTATTATGTGGACGGTCCTGTGCTTTCTATTCCAATTGTGATAGAGCCGGAGCCTGAGTACACGCATATTGAGGAAGGCACCGAAGAAGCGATTCGCACATTCAAGCGTAATCTACTACAGAGGCGCGGAGTTGGCAGACGTCACACGCATTTATTTATTCTGTTTGAAACTGGAATTAATGCTGGACATGACATTGATACTGTGTTAGAATACTTGTATTGGTGGAATGCACAACAGAAAACACCGC
>Ga0196899_1000437_pt1 | contig 21902 bp, 50 predicted proteins | sample VirMetDEL_Sep_01_FD_169095 | JGI IMG/M metagenome (GOLD analysis project Ga0196899, IMG submission 169095) | Aqueous microbial communities from the Delaware River and Bay under freshwater to marine salinity gradient to study organic matter... | ecosystem: Environmental > Aquatic > Marine >... | reverse complement strand
GGCACCGGCACAGTTTCTTTGAGCGGCGCACATTCAGCAACGGTGGTCGGCACTGGCGTCTATCCAGCACGTTCAACATTGATATTCACGCCAACGGCAGGTACATTAACTGTCACTGTAAATGGAACTGTTGAATACGCAAACCTAGAGATCGGCGGTTTTGCGACTTCATGGATATTTACCGGAGGTTCTACCGCTACACGTAATGCAGATGCAGCTAGCATTAGCGGCAGCAACTTATCTTCTTGGTATCTACAAAGAGAAGGGTCAATCTTTACTGAAATTACAAGCTATCCTCATCCGGTTGCAGGAAAAGCACTTGTTCCGCTTGCTTTTAGTGATAACAGCTACAACAACAGGATATCCCTTGCGGGGTCTACAGGTAGTACACAATTCAACTTTGATGTAGTACCTGCCACAGTCCTGCAAAGGGCTATTCTTGGCAACTTTACAAGTGACGGCATTAAATGCGCTGGTGGCTATAAGTCTACTGGATCAGCAGGTTCTTTAAATGGTGCTGCTGCAGTGAGTTCAAATACTCCAAACATTCCACTATCCATTAGCCAATTAGATATCGCTAATAGCCACGATGGTATACAACCACTAGACGGCCATGTCAAACGGTTGACTTACTGGCCACAGCGCTTATCTGATTCAACCATTCAGACCATAACGCAGTAATGCGCATTTTGAACACCGCCCTCGTAGTGTCCCCGTCTAGTGGGATCAGCTTGATGCAGCTATGATGCAGACAGCTTTGCCCTTCCCATAGACGCCCTTATGGACGATCAGTGGCGCCAACAACATATTGATGCTATCTCCGACAGCCTCCATGAGTTCATTAACGATGGCGGAGCGGAGGCTGCGCATGAGGCAGTTTGTGACGCCATAATGTCTTGGATTGATTACCACCAGAAAGAGCTGAACGAATGGCGCTATTTGGCGGCACGTCTAAACCTTCCTTTACCCAACGCCTCTATAACTTCTTCCGAGGAGAGCAGCAAACCAAAGCCCTAGAAGAGCTGCGTCAATCAGTCAAGGAGCGCACCAAGCAACTGGCGATTGATGATTATGAATGGTGGAATGCGTTGCCTTATGAGGAACGCCTACGGGCGTTCCGTAGCGTGTGTCGGCGCATCCATCAAGGGGATGTAATTGAACATGGATCCTATCGCCATGTTCTTTATGAAGTGTTTGGTTTTAATGGTGATGCTTATGTAGATGGAATGGACTGCGGCTACATGGACATTCACAATCTCATCGCGAGGGGGTTTGAGGAGGCTCCCCATCGAGAGTCCACGTAATCCTCATCTCACCACCCAATGCCTTCACAGCGTCACTTGCATGATCAGGAGCCTTGTGCTCGATCATCACCGATGGCACCACTGCGTTGGGTAGTGGCGTTATTTTTGCTTCTGGGAACAGCTCTTGCGCTTTCGTGGCCAACTTCTCGGAAACGTCAGTACGATGTTCCGCCTCCCATTGTTCCACCAAAACCTTCGCTTGTTTATCAACGGCATCTAGTGTGTTGGCCGTCTTCCATTCCACCCAGTCAGGGCGGCACCAGTCCATTAGACGTTTAAGGAAAGGATTGGTTGCCAAAGAAGGAAGAAGCTGGACCAGAAGAAGGCCCAGCTCATAAACAAGAGCGTTTAGCCAGCTCTCAAAAGTCATCTTTCTTGGTAGACGCTAATGAAGATGCTGCCGCTCTTCAGGAGCGGCATCACGAAATCACGCAGATGGGCATTGTGCATGCGAACGCAACCATGCGTAGCCAGAAGGGGCTGCATGGGCGCCCAAGCGCCTGGCCAGCCATTGCCACTGCCACCGCCATGCAGCATGATTCCTGCCCGTCTATTGTTGCGCTCCTGGCCTTCTAGATCGATCATGTCGAGGCTGTACCAGCCATAGGCCATGAGTATGCGATTAAAGGCAGGCTTGTCACCATTGATTTCGTAATCACGGTAGACAGTGCCCACTTTGTAGAGACCAGGGGGCGTGTCAGTATTGCGCAGCTTCCATTCATAGTCACTAGCTTGACCTCGCGCCAGTGCAGGAAGCTCCCACAAGAGCTTCCCTTCGGAATTGAAACACTTGGCCGTTTCTACAACGTCATTGACGACGATGTGATGATCACCAGGCTTGAAGCCAAATTCACGGACAGACTTCTTGGGACTAATCATGGGAGACGTGCGAGTTGATTCAGGAGCGTATTCCTTCATCAGTCGCGATAATTTAGCAGGATAATCTGGATCCGTAGCATACGACTGCTCTTTAAGCATTCGTGCTGCGGTGTAACGATTAGGGGCGCCATTGACGCCCTTAAAATGCCGATAATCTTTGTACCAGCGCGTGACAAGATATTCAATGCATGCGGCAAGGCTAGGAAAATCAATAAATCCCGCCTTGATCGTCACCCATTGACCGTCGTACCATTCCTGAGTGGTAGTGCTAGTCCCACTTCCTTTCAGACCTAGGTAGTTATGTTTGCCCGAAGTGTGCTTGCCAAATCCGCTCTCTAGACAACATTGAGCTGCCGCGAGTTCAGGATATTTTGCGCCACACTTACGAGCAATCTGGAAGCATTCGTCCCAGAATGCTCGATTACTGGGCCACATGGCCTCAGCCCTTAACGCGGAACACTGCCTTCAGACCTGTCATAACAAGCTGAAGCATGTTGTTCTCCTTGTAGGGAGTCTTTTCAATAATTTGGTCAATAGCAGCGACGATAATGCCACCGATGACGAACCACTCAATACCTGCCATTGAAATTCTCCGAGAGAGTTTGCTTTAGCCTAGCGACGAATTTCTAAGCTTCTCACCCGTGCTTCTAGCTGTTGCACGTTAGCAGTGAGAGTGTCAAGATTTTTTGTTATCGCTTCGACTTGCGTTGTAATGCGAATTTGTTGATTACCTACGGCAATCATCATCCCGCCAGATGCTAATAGCATGCCAGCGGTGACTGTCGCCACAAAGTTTGCCAAGCCTTCTTTCACTGCTCGCTTTGCGGCATTTTTCTAAATCATAGCATTGTCTCAGTGTTCAAATTCAGACGATAGATTAGTGTCAGCCAACTGAAGATAACGTCATGTTTGTGGCGTATGAGCCCGATGATTACATCACTGGCCTCATTGAATTACGTAAGTCGGACGCCACACGACGCTTCAGGAAATCTATCTTCGACGACTACCCGCTTCGCGGCCCGCTAGGGCAGTCCGCGTGCGCTTATTGCGGGCGATGGAATGAGAAACTAACCATCGACCACATCGTTCCTAAAAGCAAGGGCGGCCCTCACTTCGCACGTTGGAACATGGTGCCCGCCTGCAAACGGTGCAACTTGGCCAAGACTGATCTGCCAGTGTTTGAGTGGTGGCGGCCCACTGATCAGTGGTCGCGGCAGCGAGAGGAAGTGCTGATGGCTTGGACCTATGCCAATAGCTTCATCGATGCCCACACTGACAGTGATGAATATTGGCGCTTCCTGGCTGAGAAGCGGGTGGTGCAGAAGGAAATAATGCGTCGCATAAGAAAAGGGCCATTTCGTGGCCCTTTTTCTTTAGCCGATTTGGGAGACGTTGGCTGGGCTGTTGCTTAGTCGTAGCAATTGGATTTTGCGTTCTTCGACAAGGTGTGCGGAGGATACGCAACTTTTTAAGCCAAGCGATGGGAAGCTCACCTCGTACACCTCTTGGTCGTGGCAATCCACGTAGAAGCGCACCTCAGCGTCATCAGGCGACATATTGAATAGCCTCCAGCGCTACGTCTATTTCCCTGGTCTGACGCTCTGGCCAGTCGCGGGTTTCCTTCAAGCCTTTTACAAGGTCATCGAGAAACGCCTTGGCACCGCTGTCCTTACCATCGTCACATAGATACTCTGAGATGGTGTCCAGGAGGCGTTCGTAGCGTTGCGTGCGCCATTGGGATTGCCAATCGGCTTCAATGGCGGGGGTGGTTTCAGTCGTCATAGCGGACGTTAGGAGCAGAGGGACCGAGGGCATCGCACACTTCTTGGATGGCGGCACGTCTGTGGGCGTCGTCATGTTCCACGAGATGATTGAGATACCACTGGGCTTTACGAAGATCTTCTTGACCGCCCTTGCGGAGTTCGCGCCACACGTATTTTGCGATGTTCCCTTTTAGGAAGCCACGAAATTCGTCTGTCGTGAGCTGAGCCTCAATGGCTTCAATGCATTCAATGCTCCCCTCTGCCGTGTAATGGCCAGGGGAATTGACCATGTCGGGCTTAGAAGGAGGAGTCATTAGCTTTGAAGGCTGCGAAGGCTTCGCTAACGATAGGCTCGGCTAGCTCAGCAAGAACGTCGGCATAGGCACGGATTTCCCATTGTGCGTCGGAAGGCTGACGCAAGCTCAGGAAATGCAGGAGAGCCTGAAGGCTGCAGGTCCAGACAAAGCTTGTGTAGTGGCACGTCGGCAGAATGCCGCGTGCCTGCTCCTTACTCACCCCAACAGCTAACAGGGTCGAATAGGCCTGTTGGATCACCTGCAAGGCCTCTGCATATTTAATTTCAGCCACTCGTGCGCTGCCTTCATCGAGCGGGCCATCAGAGGCTTGTTTGTTGCTGGCACTCTGCTTCCTAAATTCTTTTGGAAAATAAAACTCTTCGCTATCAGCAGGGCAGTAGCGGAAGCTCTTTTCATTCCAGCCAAGCTGGTCATTGGCAAACGTGCCGCCAATCACATGCTTCCACCATTGTCTTGCGACGAATAGCGGAGCCTTCACTTGCCATTTGAAGACTACGCCACGGAACGGGCTGGTGTGTCGATGGGCGACCAAGTAATTGAGAAGCTTCTGCTCTCTTGGTCCAAAGTCTGGACTTTCAAGGTCAAAGCTTTGCCTCGCATCGCAAACAATGTCCATTGAGCTTCCCATCCAGTCGAGAAGCCGAACACTGCTAATACCGTCACCGAGGGGATCATGGATGGTGAAATCAGTCATTGTTCTGGGCGGAGACGCGAAATTGCTGAGACACTAATGCGGGCAGGATGTTGGTCACCCTCATCCCAAGCCACTCGTGCTTTGCGCACTGATCTTCCCTTGCTGTCCTTCTCGTATTCAAAGGAGAGAATCGTGCCCTTGAATCCCGAATATATCCATCCATCTGACGTGAGTGATACCAAGACCACCCTCTGTCCCTTGGTGAAAGGATCATGATTTGGAGTGCGGAGAGACTGGCGAAACGGTGTTCTTGGGAGAACCGTAATCACAGGTTCGGGATCTTGTGCAGATTCCACTGGCCGTACAAATGTCTTCCGCCTGTCGCGCAGGGTTACGCTAAAGGAAAAGGAAAGAGCCATGCAGTACAGCGTTCCAGTGATTCTTGATTACGATGGGAGGAAACACGTTGCAACCATGGGTCCATTTGAGCGCAGCATGGAGCGGGACTTCTCGCTAGCCGTCAATAAGAAGGCAATTGCAGAATGCACCGACATGCAACAGCTCAAAGAGGTGGCAACAAACCTGCTAGAGGGGTTCAGTAACCTGCAGGGCGCCGTAGGCGGTTTGATCAAGGAAAACATGAATTTGCGGCATGCCATCGGACTGCGGGAGTCTGATTTGCAAGCGGCAGAGGATCTTATGAATCAGGCTGCTGCTCTTCTAGAACAGCAGCAATCATCACAGACCAGCAAGCCTCCCCGATCTTCTCAATCCAAGTGGCGTCTGTGGCCGTGGTAGACGTGAGCAGAAATACTTTCCAGCCACCCATCATGGCCAGATTGTATTTCCTTGCATCGCGGTCATAACCAGACCCTGATACATGGCGACCCCGCATGTAGGTGCCGCCTTGTATCTCGATCAGCGAGCGGCTTTCGATGTGAGCGAAATCAGCTCGGTAGCGCTTGGATCGTTTGCTTTTGGCGTAGCGCTCTTGATAGTCAGATTCCCAAGTAGGCACATCACTGAACTCGCGAACAAGCTCTAATTGGGGCCACTTGACTTTCCACTGATCGTAGAATTTATCCTCAAGAGCGCTCACAAGATCATACTTTCGCAGCAGTTACGCTAGCGCCTTGATCTTGATACTTTCCCTCATAGGGCCTGCTCACTTCACCACAGCGAAATAGCACCACTTGGGCAATGCCCTCGTTGGCATATACGCGGATGTAGCGATCAGTGGGGTTGGTGAGGCTCATGGTTAGGTAGCCACACCAGCCAGGCTCGATGGGGGTGATGTTGGCGATGAGACCAGCGCGTGCATAGGTGCTTTTGCCCCAGCACAGTCCCATTACATCGTTCGGCATATTGAACCGCTCGATGCTCACGCCAAGGCCAATGGCATGCGGAGGGATGATAAAGAAGCTGCCCTTCTCATCCTGCACTAAGCCTGTCGTGACGCCCTCCGGGGCATCTTTCACGTCGAAAGTGGATGTGGACTGCGGCGATGCATAGACGACAAACTCCTTGGGAGACAGGCGAATGTCGTAGCCGCTTTGGCTGAGGCCGAAGCTCAGAGCAGGCTTGCCATCAACAATCTTGGTCTTCTCACCCACATAGGGCATGAAGATGTCGTTTTCAGCGAGCTTGCTGATTTCGATGTCGTTAAGGAGCATTGTGAAAGGGGCGCTCTAAGCGCCCCCGTAAGGATCAAAACAGATCGTCGGAAGCAGCCTTCTTGCTGCTACCAGCCTTGCCAGAGTTGTCCCACATCGAGGCGTAGCCCTTGGCACCATCGATCTTGCCCTTCACTTGCACTTGGCCAGTGAAGCTGGGCTGAGAGTCGTTGACTTTGCGGTCGTTGGTCCACAACGATGCGGCAAGGCTGTACATGCCACGGTCGTTAGGGCCAGCTTCCTTGGCCTCGCGGAACACGTCTGCGGGGATGTCGATTGCGACTTTGTAGAGAGGCTGAGAAGCCATGGTTGAAAAAGAAGAACGGAACAAGAGTAGCGACTATGAACGGGAGATCAAGCTCCCTTGTCCATAGAAATTGTGAAGGGCACACGACCGGGATAGTGGTCGAAGAAGAACTGCTGAGTCTTCTGTGTCATCACGCCGGCTTGCGCTACAAGCTCACCGGCATCCAGGCTCACAATTTGAGCCTGTTCGCCCTTTCCAGTGTCGGGATCGTAGATGGCAATGGCGCAGTGCGCCTCATTGATTTCGATGTCATACATCTGTTCAATGGCCTGCACATAGGCTCCAAGCTGCATGCGGTAGTCCGCAAGCATCGAGTCGCTCTTGTGCTTGTAACTGGTCTTCCAATCGAGCAGCGCATAGGCGCCGCTCTTCATGGTGGCGAGCATATCGAAGGTGCCCGCGTAACCAATTTCCCTGGAAGGGCAGTACCACGAGATGGCACTTTCGACGAGCTGTGGCTCGTCTATCTGGTCCAGGAAGTCTTGAATGCTCTCGTAGTAAGGGAGGAATTGAGGCGCATTATCAAAATGCGTCTCAACATCCTCCCCATTGAAGAGATCTTCCAATACTCCATGAAGCCAGTTGCCGCGTTCAACGGCATTGCGCGTGCGACGGTTTGCTTCCGCATCGCCTACACGCTTGCGCCAGTTGATGAGGGCCATTGTCTTGCCTATGGGGGCGGTGGCCGAGGCGACTGTTGTGACGGACGGCAAGACGATTCCTGCTGGAACATTGGGAAGTTCCTCCGAAACGTAGTAGCGTTTCTTGTTAATTTGGAGCCTGTTTGGCTCGTAGCGTGGGAATTTCATCGTGGTTTGACGCAGTAAGAGCCAGATGTGTAATAGCCCAGAGGACAACTGCTTCCCTGTTTCTCGATGGCATTAGTTGCGTTACGAGAGGGCACGCAATAGGCGCCGGAGATGAAGTAGCCCATAGGGCAGCTACCCACGCGAGGGAGAGGCTGTGCAAGCTGAGCCATGATGAGGATGGAAATCATTTTTCGTTTACATCCCAGAAGTATTCGCAACCTTCCTTTGTGCAAGGAGGTGCCGCGAACTGTGACTGCCATTTGTCTGGAGGCGCAAGATAACGCCAGCAGTTTTCCTTAACAGGGCATCCATCCCCCGTACACATTGCAATGTCAGGCATGAGATGTCGATTAATAAACGGCTTGAGAAACGCAGAATCCAGAAGACCAGCATCCATAACGGAAGCAAGCAGAGCCGCCACACGTTTCGGACTATCAATGAGATCGTCTGGAAAGCTCCAATAGGCTTCATTCGCCTTCTCCCACCATTGTTTGTCCAAGGCGGTTTCCTGAATCAACGAGGGCTTGGCGATGGTCGCTGATGTAGTCATCGAAAGCTTCAATGATGGTGCTTTGGAAGAAGCCACAGCCCATGAGGTAGCAGGCGAAATCTTCTACGATTTCTGAAGTCGTTTCTTTGTAGGAAGTGAAGCTCACTTCATAGGAAGGATTACCAAAACGATCAACAAATGAATGGGTCCATTTGTGGGGCATCACTTGGAGGTCCATAGACGTGCTATGCGAAGGATGAGAAGAGCGCTGACAGTTGCTGTACCAGCCAATACAAGAAATAGGCCGAGCGGGTCATGCTGAAAATAAGTAGGAAGGAAGCTCAGTAATGGGACCATCGTCTTCATCGAAGGCAACTACTCCAGCGAAGGCCCTCGCTAAGAGGGCCGCCGCCAGATCTACTTTTTTGATGCAACGAATGCCTTAACGGCTTCGACGGCAGCTTCGGTGGACACTGCAGCTCCACGAATACTGTCCAGTTCTTTCGTCATGGCAGCCTTGGTGATCTTGATACCCTGCTCCTTGGTCCAGGAGGACACGAGAGTGGTGATCACATTGCCAAAGTCGCCGATGGTTTTGACGTTGGCGCCAGTATTAAGGCCAACAGTGTCCAGGGCGTTCTTGACTGCCATTTGACAAGCCCTCACATCAGCGAGTCCAAGAGGATTGGCTTCGCAGAATCCAACAAGGGCTTGTTTTCCATCGAAGGCAAGAGCCCACGCTTCTCCAAGATGAGCATTGCCTCCATCAGCAGGCGCCTGCTCTTTCTTTGATGCCGGAGCTTGCTTCGGAGCATCCTGTTGGAGCGGGAGCCGGGCCGATCCTTTTTGGTCATCTTCTTTGGGGATGTCTTCGCCTGCGTAGAGACGCAGGCCGAGGCCGGTGAAGGTGGCGATGCACTTAACGGCAGCACGCTGGCAGTTGTCGCTGATGGCGCGACCATCCAGCTCTTTAATGGCATTGTGCTTCCGATCCATCACGGGGAAGATCAGAGCAACAGTGCGACGGATGCCGTCAGTGAGATAAGGGCGAAGGTAGTAATAGCCAGGGCCACCAAACACCACTTCACCAATGATTTTCTCTTCAAACGCGACGAAGAGCGTGGGGAAGTGTTCCTTGAGATAGCGATAAGCGAAGGGCCAGGAGAGATAGGAGAGGCCTTTGTAGTCCTTCTCAATGTGAGGACCAATGTCAGGGGTGTCGTATGCAGCCTTGAAGGCTTCGGCGCTGATTTCAAGAGGAGTGAAGACGCCGTTGTAACGGTCGAGCATGGACTGCTGGGCGGGATCTGAAGACATGAGGGAGGGGGTGTGAACGGTGAAGGAGTGCTTCATTAGGAGCCAAAGCTGCGCTTGTAGCCAGAGCGCTTGTTCTCGTCAGACGAGTCGTAGAAGATGACGAGGTACTTGCCTGGTTGTTCTGCATCACCAATGACAATGCTTTCGCCAGGTAGAGGCCAGTCATTTACCGAGCGGATGTCAGTGATAACTTCAGCGGAATGTTCGTCGAACACATCGTCATAAACGACGCTTTCGCAGAACAGCTTGATTTCGCAATCTTCGTTAGTGCGAAGGTAACCATCAAGGTGGCTGCGGAGTTCAGAGGCTTTCATCGGGGAAGAGGGAGGATGGGTCTACAGACTCTTGCGTGTGGTCGAAGCACTCTTCCCACGCATTGTCTGCGAGGGTGGCACTTCCTTCCCATACGGGAGTGGAGCGAATGAGACGCTCCAGCGTCTCACTGTTGGACTTTCGCGCTTCGTGGGCAATGTTGCCCAAGTGAGTAAAAGCGGTGTCTGTGAGGGTGACGTGGCGGCGCTTTTTGAGTTCGCCATGAGCATTCGGCACGATGATCAAAGGTGGGTGAGCAGGAAATAGGTCAAAACGGAAGAGATAATTAAGACCAGGAAAAGCTCCATCGGGAAGCGCGGCTCGACACACCTTACACACCTTTTTTAGGCATGCAACCCCCTAATCCTCCGAGTCTCATGAGACTGCTGCTGAATGCTTAAGCATGCATTAAGAGCGCTTCAAGCCGTTGCAGCGCCTGAAAAATCTGCTACAACAGCTCTGACTCACCCCCGCTCATGGCCTTCAACATCCTTGACCACGAAGCCAAGCTGGAGCCTTCCAAAGAAGCAGGAAAATATAAGTGTCCGGCCTGCGGCGGCAACAACCTTAGCCTCGACCGGAACAATGGTTCCTATAACTGCTGGAACGATCCATCGCCCAAGCACCGCGCTGAAATTCGCAATGTCCTCGCCCCATTGAAGCGTTGGGAAAGGCCGCCCAGGGAAAGCGGCTCCTATCGCTTCCCCTACCAAAGTCGTGATGGCAACAAGGTTTTGGACGTTGTTCGTCGTGACAACGACGGCAAGAAGCAGATCTTCCAGGAATATCCTGAGGTGAAGCCCGATACACCGCAGCGCCAGAAGGTCATTGAGAGCCTGCGCTCTCAAGTGCTGCCATACCGCTACAACGAAGCCATTGAAGCTTCCAAGGCTCTCCGCCTGCCCATTTTTGTGGTTGAAGGTGAGCTTTGTTGTGATGCCGTTTGGCAAATAGGTTTACCGTCCGTCACCTTCTTGGGCGGTAGCAAGCAATACAGGAGCAATGGGGACTATTCATCCCTCTTCAAGAATGTCCGTCTCGTGTTGTGTCCAGACCGAGATGAGCCAGGCGTGGCTCTCATGCGGGAAGTGGCGGTTGATAACCCTGGCGCTCAGTGGTTGTATGCAGATCCCGAAAATTTTGAATGGGACTCACTTCCGCAAAATAACGGATATGACATTTCCGATTGGATTGATGAAGGTGCAGACCAAGAACTCATCCTCGCTTCTGTCGTCTCAAAGGATCGCCATGAAGGCCACGATGGCCTTCCTTCCTATGAAGAGATCATTGGCGCCCTGGAAACCATGGTCGGCCTTTATGGCAATGACGCCCGCGTGCTATTTGAAGCACGCCAGTGGATGACAAACCACGGCCTCAAGATGGCCACCACCGAACTTGAAAAGCTTCTGACTGAAGCCAAGACTCGCGTGGACGGCAAAGAGGAGATCGAGGTGTTGGACGCCAAAGCCATTGCCCTGTCTAATGAAGTGAGGCGCTGGACCATTGCTGGCATCCTTCCCGAAAGCAGCGTGATGCTCCTAGCCGCTGCTCCAGGCAGCGGCAAATCAACGCTCATTTACAACTGGGCGTTACATGTTGCAACTGGCACGGAATGGAGCGGCCGGCGCTGTGCTAAGGGCAGGAGCCTCATCATCCAATGCGACGAACCAGTGGTCGATGCAGCGGAAAAGATGCAGGTGATCGGTTACGACCGTGACGATCTCAACCCTGAGGACATTGGCTTTATCGAGCGGTGGCGTTTTTCCAATATTGGCTGGCTTGCGGAGCGCATCCGTCGTGATCGCCCGCAATTTGTGGCCATTGACAGCCTCACGGCATGCCTAGCCGGCATGGATGTCGACCTCATCAAGAGCGATGCAGGCAATGTCATCTACGAACTGCGAGACATTGCCAACACCTATGGCTGCAGCATCGTCATCCTTCACCACCTCAATAAAACAGGCGGTGTGCGCGATAGCTCCAGCTTTGAGGCCAACGTCTCTGAAGTGGTGAAGCTTTACCGCCCCGAAAACAATCCTGGCCCCAGTGAATTCTTGCTGGAATGGACAAAATCACGTAGCGGACTGTCCGGCAAGCACTTCCTGGTTCGCGAGCCCGAAACTTATGGCTGGTTCTACAGGGGGCCAGTGGACGGCGACCCAGAAGATCTGATGCGCACTGCCAACATCGTGAACAATCGAGGCATGGAGTGTTTCAGTGCTCAGCAGATGAGCAACATCCTTTCGCTGTATGACACCGGCAAAGCGAAGCGCACGCTGGAACAGGCACGGCGCCAAGGACTCATCTCTTCATCATGGAGACTCGGCCCCACTGGTGAGCGGGACCGCATGTATCACTCTTTTGATTATGTGGAAACAGAACTGTCGGACTTTGCGGAGGAGAAACCAACTATTGAGAACGCCCCTGAGGAAATGCCAGATGTTGATGATGACATTCCGTTCTAAATAGAGGGAGACTTAACTCGGCGTCTCCCCGCCCGCCCGACGCTACGAGGCGGGCTTTTTTAATGCTAGCCAATATCTGATTTCCCAATAAACGGCCTTTATTAGGAATGCAGCTAACATAATAAAGATTAAGTTATGGCCGCGGCCTAGTTATTGCAATGGCTTTCCAGAATCCAGGCCTTGAAGCGCTGCATCAATTCGTCACTGGTAACAACTCTGCCCTTGACTCTGCCCCTGTCATTGAACAGAACGTGGCAGAGCAAGTTGATAACAAGGTAGAAATCGAAGAAATCACCAAGGAGCTGCAGGACGATGCCCGTCTGGAGCGGCCAAAATGGAAGGGTTTTGGCTGATTTCTAGGCGTTTTAGGGCTCGTGCTACAGTGGTCACGGAAAGTCCCGAGCGCACCCAGTTCCAGAACTGTTGAGCCCTAGACTCCTTCCAGGCATGGCCTTCCAGCACCAGCGAAGCCCCCTCAAGGGGCGGAGCGGAGTCGGACGCCAGGCCAAGGCTACCTAAGCAAAAACAGTGGATAACATTGCAAAGCAAACAATTCTTGCAATGATTAATCCCCCTCAGCCAGTAGAAGTGTTGCCTTCGTTGGAACACAATGGAGTGGAAATTATTTGCCGCATTCATCACGGCTTTTCCACACCTTTGAAAGGGCCAGCTCCTGCGCCTCGATATCTGTATGGGGCCGTGAGCCCCCAAGGCGAACGGCACTGGCGAAGGAGCCTAAATGAATTGCAATCTCTCATCGAAGGAGGGTTTAGTGTTGATGGGAATAAGAAGCAGAAATCGTGACTCACGACAATGTTTTGTCTGATTCCGAGTGGGATGAGATGAACTCGCTACGGAGGGCCATTAAGGATGGCCCTCCTGCCGTCGCTTCACACAAGATGGAAAGGTTTGCTGAACTGTTTGTGCGAACTCTTCCCTATGAGGGCGATACAATTGCCCCAGCAGTGATTTTTACAGATGGCTCAGCCTGAAATTATCTTCAAAGATAAAGAAGAAGGCTTGCGCTATGCATTGAAGATCCTGACGGATGCTGGCCTCACGCCAGAGGAAATCGAGCGTGTTCGTGCCAAGAATAAGCCTGGCGTGAACATGGCGAAAGACCTTATCGGCCTGCGTCGATACATGGTCCAGGAACTGTTGGCGGCCAACATGAGCAACCGTCAAATTGCTGATGCATTGCAGCTCAGCAAGGAGACTGTCAATGCTGACCGTCATCACGCTCGCCAGCTTTATACGGAAAAGCTTCTACAAAGCGCAGACGTGCATCGGGCACGTCTGCTCAAAGAGCAAATGGACCTTAAAGACAAGGCCATGGAGGCGTTTGAACACAGCAAACGCAAGAAGGTGACCACCATTCAAGATGGTGACGATGGCAAGGGCGGCACCATGATCAAAGTGGAAGAGAGTGCCGGTGAACATGGCTTCTTGAACGTGGCGAAGAGCGCCCTGGTGGAACAGGCCAAGCTCCTGGGCCTGCACGAGCTAAAGCGTGAAGAGCAGCAAGATAAGACCTACCAGCAATTCCTGAAGGACTTGACTGTCACCATTGATAAAGAGAAGAAACTGAGTGAAGACACCGCGATGAAGGAAGGGGCTGTGGAGGTCGAAGCTGTAGACGCAAATGAGAACAATGAGGCTCATGATGTAGCAGAGCGCACGCGATTTCTTCAAAGTTCAGAAAGTCTTTAGCCCCGGTAGTTGACTGGCTTCGTTATCGTCGGCAAGATACAAGCGTCGCTCAGGTTTCATTGTCTTTTTCCTTTAACAGCGTCGACGACTTCCTGCGAAAAGCTAGTGAAGCCAAGAGTGAGCAACGGGCGGAAGCTAACGCCTGGGCTCAAGATTTCCTTAATGATCCGCACACCATTGGCGTGCCTGTGGAGATGGCCGACACCATCGGCATTCTCATAGAAAAATATGGCGACGAGGCCCTTCGGCAAATCGCCCTGTTTTGCCTCGGCAAGTGGCATTCCATTCACTCTGGTGTCATCCAAGAGATGATTGAAATGGAGGACACCGCAGCCTCAATTGCTGCGGCAATGGACTCCGCTCGCGTGAGTGGTGCCATTCAAATGCTTGAAAGCGTTGGCAGCTTCGGCGGTGACGATTCCTGGCGGGACATGCTCAAGGAAAGCATCATCTCGGAAGTGGATGAGCACAAAGCTAGGGAGCAAAACGATGGTTGACATGCCCAACACCATGAATGCCTATCTCATCACCACTAGCCGTGACGAGATGATTTCCCTCATGGCACCAAGCGAACGGATAGCTCGCCAGTTATTTGCAACGCATTTCCCTCGTAAACGCATTTCAACAGTGACGGAATGGCCTTCTGACATCCCTTGCACTGTTCCCTCCATCGAATGATCCTTCCCACACTCCGACTCACTACCAGCCATGCAGGAGGCATCTTCCAACTCGGTCCTGTCACCATCGAATGGGCCAACACCATCCCAGAAGGCAGCCAGCTCGTGGGCCAGCCCTGTTGGGGCTGGACCACAGTCCTATTCCCAAATGACGTTTGGTTTTTCGGAAGATAAAGCGTCCGATGGACGGCAAGCATATATATGTATTCCACCAGCTCTAGCAAAGGAGGTGATGGCCAAGGCTAAGGAGAGCCCGCCACCTCATCCAGTGTGGGCCAGCGCCAAACGGCGTAGTCGCTACTTTGTTGTCACGGCTAAGTCCTTGGACGACCTCACTGAGATTGCAGACTTTGCTCGCGTGGAGTTGGAGGAGCCAGAAGAGCCTCTCACTAAAGCTCGCCGGCATGCTTTTCAAACCCTCCTTGGCCGCGCCCATCGCTACGCAGTGCTGGAACCACTGGGGGACTGCCACTGCTTAGCCACGGAATGGCGTGATCAGCCCCTGAAGGGCACCAAGGCTTCCTCTCGCATTGTGCGTGAACTTCGTGACGCAAAACGCACTAAGGGGTTGACGCTCTGGTGAAAAGGCGGCATCATGCCGCCAAGGGACGCGAGTCCCGCCCATTGCTTCTTAAATCATGCATTCCAAAGTTGTGAGCGTTTCTGGCCACACCAGCGAGCGTGGCATCTCTGTATTTGCCAAAAATGTTCTTGGCAATACTGTTCCTGTGATGTTTGGTGGCGAGCCCGTCACTGAAGGCGTGTTTCGCATAGGTGAATTACTACGTGCCTGTCAGGCCCTAGAAACTGCGCTTTGCGCTCTAGAGGGCCAACGCTTAGACGTTGGCCCAAGCCCAATGCTTGACAATGCAATTAACGATTTGAACTATTTGCACATCCGCCTGGACGGACTGGTGCAAGCCACTGCTGTAATGCACGGTTCAGTGGTGGAATGCATGGCTGCCGAGAAGCCTGATCTTATGCAGAGCTACCTCAGCGCTTTTGCAAAGGCGGCAGGGCAAGGAGAAGTGTGACAATGGATAGAGAACTAATGCAGTGGACAATGAAGCCTTCTGAATTCTTTGATGCAATGGCAGCTCGTATGCGGCGCCTTGAGAAACGCCTAGCCAAAGTCAAGAAGAGCGAAGAAGAACTCATTCTTGAACGCTACCGCCAAGCTACGTCCATCTAAATCAAAGGCCCCAACAGGGGCCTTTTTTATTACTCCCTTTAGAATTGTTTCTGATATTGCCATGTGAATATGTTGTCCACAGCAATGCGTCAGCGAGTGGAATTTATTTGCCAACGCATTGCACAAGGAGCGCCTGTTGAGCTTTCCGAGATGGCATGGCTACAGAAGCTCGCAGCTCGCAACCCAACAGTGAACGATTGGCTCAAGAAGGCGCGTGATGTGGCGATCAATGGAGAGATGTCTCAGGAAAGCCTGGATGGCTTCTGTCAAGCCTTAGGGATTGTTGACTCCGATCCATCGGACCACCTCACCGGTCCGCAGGATCCTGTGGCGATAGCGGAGTGGTTTCAGAGCAAGCAGCGGTGGTTTCGCGGCCAGTCTTCCCTTTAGCTCGCGCCCAGGTGGAATCGTTCGGTAGCGGTTCAGTGCCGTATTCAAAGGTGTCGTAGTCCTCTTCATTGCGAGGGTCATAAATCGCTCCTTCGCGCATCCATTGTGCGAGGCGTTCCTTTTCCTGCTCTAGTGAAAGCTTCATGCCGGGTCCGGCCAATGATGTATAGAGACTAGCTAGGTATGTATCTACGAAAAAGGCGGGCCTTGAAGCCCGCCTTTCTTAATAGTTGTGGCCTCCGATAAGCAATTTTACCAACGAGAGCGAAGCTCAATCGTAGGGACAGTGCGCTCCTGGGGTCCATGCGATACCCTGATTCACTTCGTCACGAAGATCGTCCGCACTGTCTCGCCCGTCCACCCTTACGGCTCGCCATGCGACTGACGAGGGAAGCGGTTAAACCTCCAGGACCGACCACTGAGCAATAGTAGCACCAGCAACACCAAGCTGCTCCCCGCACCAATTCTTAAGAAATTCACGGGCCACGCAGAAAATGGGGCACAATAGTGAAACTGCAAAGCCGGAGACGGCCTGCAGCTCCTGGAGCTACTCTCTTTTTCTGATGCTTCGTTTTCTGTCTTCTCTCCTGCTGCTGGGCACCATTGCACCATCCACCCAGGCAGCAGCGTTTCAATGCGGCCAAGCAAGCCACTACGGCGTTGGCGATGGCTACCACGGGCAACGAACTGCCTCTGGCCAACGGTTTGATGCCTATGGCATGACCGCCGCCCATCCATCACTGCCCATGGGCTCACGGGTGCTTGTAAAGAACCGTGACAATGGCAAGACGGTGCTGGTGACCATCAATGATCGCGGTCCTTACATTGGCGGCCGTGTGCTTGACCTGTCCTACGGGAGCTTCTCTCGCATCGCTCCACCTAGTCAGGGCATAGCCAACATTTGCATGAGCAAAGCCTGATCAGCTCTCCTCCTGGAACCATGCTTGACCGCCTCGCTTCTCTTAGTTTCCTGCTCACCGTTTGTGGCCTGGGCTTCTTCACCCTGATTGCTGCTCCACAAGTGCAGCCCAATCACGCAGGCCTGGCTAAATGCAAGGAGCTTCACCCCGTTCGCTATTGCCGAATTGCGAATGGCTTCCCCGTGGAGCCCCTGCGCTGATAAACTGCCCCTGGAATGTTCAGACAAGGCCCTTGACAGGGCCTTTTTCATGCTCTACCATTCCGGCAAGCCCGCGAGGGTGACCTTTCCTTAGTCGCCATGACTGCTTCTTCTCATTTCCGCGTTAGCAAGAAGGCCCAAGATTCCCTGGGTATCACCGTGCTGAACGTGCTCCAGCATTGTGTGGTCATTCGCACCGAGCGTGGCCCTCGTTTCATGAGCCGCAAGGTGTTTGATTCCTGGGAAGCCAAGCAGCGTGCCCACAAGGCACGCGGGTGCCATGCCCGGTACATCGCCAACAACGTGTGGATGGTGCTCGATCCCACCACTAACACTGACGCTCACACCGTCATTCGCACTGGCGCCTACGCCAAAGGTATTGAAGGCAAGTGGAGCTGCACCTGCACTGACGCCCATTTCATGATGGAGCGTGGCCAGGAGCCCTGCTGCAAGCACATCCTTGCAGCTCACATGCAACTCAACATCGGCTCATGAACGACGATCTCTATTTCCCTGCATTGGACTCCCTGGAAAACAGGCTTGGTGACGCACTGGGCCTGGCCATCGGCCTCATCCGCAACCCAGAGGCATTGAACAATCAAACCATGGCCACCATTGAGAAAGCCTTTGGTGAATGGTGCGACAAGCAGATTGATGAAATACAAAATGAAGACTAGGGCCGCCATTCAGGAGCAGCCCCGCCTGAGACAGACCAGGCTTCACGAGGCCTGGTCGTAACGACGCTCTATCGCCGGTAACGCCCCATGAAGAAATCAATGGGCTCCATCACCATAGTCAATGGCTAAGTTCCAAGTGGGCGCCATCGTCGATCTTTACGACGTAGGCCTGAAGCAATGGAGGGGCGAATATATCGTCATCAAAATCCCGGAAGATGGCCGCGGCCTTTACAAGATCCGAAATACCAAGACCAATAGTCAGCAATTTGTTCGTGAGAAGGCGCTGCGTGTGGGTCGCTTAGGGCCATATCGCATTGAAAGCTTGAAGCCTTGAGCGCCATGGTGTAGGATTCTGGGCATCGGAGCCGGAGACGGTTCCTTAAGCCTGAATCACCATGATCACCACCTTCAAGACCACCTGCGTTTGCCCCAACTGCGACGGCAAAGGCAAGCTCCCTCACTACAGCCACATCGCTAACGGCGACTGCTTCGCCTGCGGCGGCACCGGCACCCTCAAGATCACTGAATTCATCGGCGACAACTCCGACGTGATCCTGGAAGTGAACACCCGTCGCGGCAAGTTCGATAGCGCCTGCCTGCGCTGCCGCACCTGGAAGAACGAGAAAGCCGGTGATGGCAAGACCTACCACAACTGGGGCCGGGACAAGTGGTGCCGTGAAATTGTCGACGCCGATGAGGCTCGTGAGCTGTGGCGCAATGCCAAAGCCAACGGCATCAAAACCACCATCTGGGAATATTGAGCTTTGTTAAGCAGGAGCAGGGCCACCAAGGCCCCTGCTCTTGCTGGTGTATAGTTCTCTCACGGCCGGCGACGGTCCCAACTGCCTGATCATCATGACCTCCATCGTTTCTCCCTTGCAGGGCACCCAACTCCAGCCCGGCACCATCCTTTCTGGCTCCTGGGGCTACAGCATGACCATCGTGGATTTCTACGTCGTGGTCAAATGCACCGAGAAGACTGCTTGGGTGCAGCAAATCCAAGCCCATGAAGTGGATCATGGTCCTGCTGGTGGCCACGCCGTTCCTGAGCTAACTCGCAAGCCTGCTCTGGTGTTTCAGAACCGTGAAGACGGTCAGGGCGGTGAAATGGTGCAAGCCCCCATCAAGATGTTCCGCATCCGCAAGGACAAGGATGGTACGGAGTGGCTCTGGAACAGTAAGTTCAACTGCAGCCTCCGCATCTGGAACGGCAAGCGCGTTTACAGCAACCACTGGGACTGATTATTTCACTCTGTTAAGCAGCAGCGGGGCCTCAAAGCCCCGCTCTGCGCTGGTGTATAGTTCTTTCAACGGCGGCGACGCCTCTCCTGTTGAGAACCATGACCTACCCCGCATTGAACCATGGCGATGAAGTGATGATCGAACATCGCTTCCGCTCTGAGCTTGCCGAAAAATACGCGGCAACTGCCAACCCCGACCCTGACTACCTAGCCAAGCTGCAACGAGACGCCGCCTACTGGCGTGAGCAATACAACGCATATATCCGCTACATCCGCGTCACCAACACCAGCTACCACCTCGCTGAACGATGAATCTCCGCACCGTCCACGGCTTCACCGTCCCCTCCATCCACCTCAACGGCACTGGCGGCACCACGCTCCGCGAGGAATACGCCAATGCCTACGAAGCCCTCAATAAGGCCGTGGAGGCATTCGTCAACACCACCTGCAACGCCCGTGATTTCTACGTGCAGGACCAGGGAGCCTTTGATAAGGCCCGCCACGAGCGGGCCGAGGCCCTGGAGCAGCTCAGGAAAAGCCAGCACTATGTCGGCTCAGTGCTGATGGGCATTTGTGACCAAATGTGAACACGGGAAGCGGAGCCACCAAGGCTCCGCTTTTTCATGGTGTATAGTTCTGTTATCGGGCCGGCGACGGTCCCCATTCCTGGAGCATCATGCCTCTCTTCTTCAATGACCGCGAAGCCTGCGTCGCCTTCTGTGAGCAGCGTGGTTGGACTCTCGGCCCCTGGCGCCTAGAGCCCGTTCTGGCCTCTACTGACCTGGCCTGGAAGGGCACTTGCACCCGCTGGATCATTCGCCTCATCTTTAACGATGGATGTGGCAACAGCGAGCTGCAGGGCTGGTTCACCCGCCTCTGACCTTAAAAGGGCCGCCCCAAGCGGCCCCTTATATATATTCCCCTTCCATCGATATATCCGAGAACCATGCAAGACGCCATCGCCGTTATTGCCATTTCTAAAAAGGGCAAATCCCGCATCGGCACTAAGCTCACCACTGCCATTGTCGAACAGAATCACCACGATAAAATCTTCGTTGTGTTTCCTGAGCTAAATCAATGCAGGTGGATTCGCAAAGACAACGATCCTGACTTTTCCATTGTTGATTCCTGAAACCATGCGTTACGTCTGTAATTACAACGACAACGGTCCCTATTTCAGTGCTACGCAAGGGCAATATCAAGCAGCTCGCCTCAAAGAGCTGCTGATGCACGTGCGCGTGTGCATGGAAGACGCAGATCAGGCCATTGGCGTGTTCAATGGTGACTCAGAGTGCATTGGTATGTGGCTTGATGAAGCAGAGCCCGTAGATGACGGGGAAGGTGGCATGGTGTTGGGCAAACCGTGCTACACGCTGTATCGCCCAGGCGACATGAGCGCCGGATTGTGGAACATGCACCTTCGCCATTTCAACAGGCCATGATTCTCATTGATTTCTTCTCTGAAGACGCCTGTAAGGGCACTGAGCTGATTGAAGGGTGGTATTTCTACGCTGATGACGATGATTCTGTCATTGGCGGGCCTTTCCCCAATGAGGAAGCCGCCCTCAAGGCGGCTTTCGATGGACATTCTTGGTGAGACCCGGCTAGAGGTGTATTGGACCCGGCTAGGAATGTATCTATGGAAAAATTTTGGACCCGGCTAGGGTCGTATCTAGGGTCCGGCTAGGGTCGTATCTAGGGAGGTCCATGCGGCTATGCGCCTCCCCGCATAGTAGTACAAATGTACTAGCCGATTGTCACTGATAAGCAAAACTTATCATTCAGGCCCGAACGATAAGCTGGGCTTATCATATAAGCCAGGCCTATGGGAGGCCGCCCCATCCACAAGCTGGGCTTATCAGTGGCCCACCAGTACGTTTGCACTTGTGCCAATCCGGCACTGTCACACGATGCCGGTACGGATCGTGATGGCCTGCCCTGCCGATACGGATCGTGATCACACTGGCCCCTGCAGTGCGGATCGTGACGGGCAGCGCTGCTGATCAGCACCGTTAGCTTGTGCCAATCCGGCCTGCTGTCACAGCGGCCCCTTTGTCTGTATCCGTTGCTACATTCTGGCCCTTTGTAAGGTTTCGCAATATTTGCGCCGCTTGCACCTGGCCGTGCTAACGGCCCCGACCCTTTGCCCCCGCTTGTGCCAATCGACGGCCTGGCCTGCCCCAGGGTTGACGTGGGGGCCTGCCATGCTGTACGCGCGGGCGCGATCGTTTGTCTTTTGCTTTGCACGGCCCAGCAGTCAGCGGCCCCTACCATTGCTGACCGCCAAAAGCCCCTAGCTAGTGGGCCACCTCTGGCACTGGCCTAGTTGCCCTGGGCTTTGGCCCTTGTGCTTGGCAATATTTGAGGGCGCCAGCGATGGTGCAGCCCTCTCCTCTTCAATCCGATGCAAGCCCTCTCCATCACTGCCAAGCTGGCCGTTGTTTTTGGCGGTTCTCTCCTGGCCCTTTTCACGGCCTCACTGGCCGTAGAGGATCAGCGGCACTTCATCGCATGCCGCGCCACGGGCGCCAGCGCTGACGCTTGCCTGCTGCAGATCGCAGGCCGCTGATTCCCTACCCCCCCCGTCAACCACAACCACACCAAAGCCATGCCCACCACCACCAC